>Ga0206129_10000131_pt1 | contig 125888 bp, 132 predicted proteins | sample Helgoland_Spring_8_FD_148616 | JGI IMG/M metagenome (GOLD analysis project Ga0206129, IMG submission 148616) | Pelagic subsurface seawater microbial communities from Kabeltonne, Helgoland, North Sea - Helgoland_Spring_Bloom_20160502_2 | ecosystem: Environmental > Aquatic > Marine > Epipelagic... | reverse complement strand
TTGCGATTGCGGTCTTTGGCGCTATCCGAATGCAAACATCCCTGACATGATTTTGAAGTCCCATCCTCGAGAAGTGTTTCTTTTTCAAGACAACAGCATCCAGCTGAAATGCTTTTCGCGTGATTGAATTGCTTTCATGGATTTCAAATCAGGCTTCATTGGGGCTTTGGCTGCAGCCTTTATCATCATCAGTTGTCAAAGCACACACCAACCACCATCAGAAATTGGCGCTATCAAACTGACTTTGTAAATGGTAAAAGTGATAAAACAGAATGGGTGGACTCATATCAATCGAATCTTCTTCCTCCTCTTGGCATTCCATCTGCTAAAAAAAGGAGCCTAGGCCCCTTTTCTCAATTAACAAGTGGTTGGACTATTTCTGAGTGAAGTCAAGGACTGCATCCATGTCATTCAGAATATCCATCTCATCAAGTTCAGCGTAATCTCGGTGCGGAATGGGAACCAATCGAATAAGGTGGTCATAAAAAATGCCAGCATCGTCCTCGCACTCCAACCATAGCCCACCGACATCGTAATCAAAATAAGCGATGTTGTGGTACGGGCTGGGAACAGGCCCCCAGTAATCAGAGTATGGCGCTGTATCCGTAGCATCCCCTTGATACACGTACATCATAATGATCGCATTGTCCACCAAATCCTGCGTAATGAAAGGGACATCGGCGACGTGAGTATCGCTAACACCCCATTCGGCTGCCGAAATGATCATCTCATGGGCAGCTGGCGGTTGGTATTGGTTCGGTTCGGGGTGGTCGTGTTCGTGTTCCGTTTTGGCACATCCTCCTAGGAAGATGGCCGCGATGAATAGATAAAAAGGAGTGTATTTCATATTGCAATTTTCAAAAAATATCGCATCTCAAATGCGCAAGGAGAAACAATTACCATTGGAGTTTTCAACATGAATTATACGGTGCCATGATAGAATAGCAATCTGTTGTTCTATTCCATTGAGTCGAAGAGGAGCATTCGAAATGAATTCATCCACCCATTGATTGAAGGAAAGGAGAAACACCGATGCGCCTCAGAATGCAGAGCATGGGAACCATCAGCTTTCTTCTACTTCAAAACCCAGCATAGAGATAATTAATATCTCCGCCTTCTTTGCACATCAGCAGCAAGATGAGCACGCATGCCAAAAGCATCCCTTCAAGAAATCTGAATAAAATGTGTTTCATGGCTGTAATTTGGGTAATTCCAGAGATTCTCTGACTCGCTGAGCAATGAGCGACGCACCGAAGGAACTGATGTGTTGGTGGTCATTAAAGAAACCCGGGATTTCACCAAGGTTCGTCGCGTCAATCCAATTAACATCTGATGAATCCAGGAGATTCACCAAGTTCAATAACTGCTGATCCACCGCTGGTTCCGCCCCAGGATCATGGTATCGAATAAATGGTATATTCATGGGGCCAAGAACAATGGTAAGGTTCACTTTCCAATTGTGAGAGGCTTCAATGAACGCTATTAATTCAGCATCGCGAAACGTTGTTTCTTCAGGCAGGCTGGGCCGCGAGAACCAATCGTCATTTTGAAAAGATCGCAACTTTCCTTTGTCCAAATCAATCCGTGAATCAGGGGCTTTAGGAACTTGACCCGTCCATGTGCGCAAAGGGGAGAATGACTTCTCGAATTCATTGGGCATAAGATGCCATCGCAAGTCCTGAAACCATGAACTTCGAACTTCCCGTATTGATGAGGCTAAATTCCAGCGCTCATTGATCGGCAACTCTCGCAACACTTCATCCAGGAATGGAAGCTCGCTGCTTGCTTCCTGCAAGAGACTCGCGGTGGTGTATCGCATCCAATACTCCGGGTCCATTTGACCTAATTGCTCATTCCAGTATACTGGGTTGATAAAATATACAACATTCAATTCCTCTAGCTCTTCAGATACCGAGTGCATCCATGGCAAATGAACCCCTGCCGTTCGCCCTGCTCCTGCAAGCACCGCCGCACGGCCATAATCAGCGTTCAAAAAATCGGTCCAATTCCCTTCTGGCAGGGAAGTGGTTTCTGAAGTCCCAAGGCATAAAACCCCACCATGGTCTCTCAAAGAGCGTACGAATCTAGTCGTCAAGATCTCGTCTGAATACTTTAATGATAGACCGGATTGAAGTCTCAAAGGACCGGTCGTTGCAGACTCAACCTCGAAAGGCGAAATGAATGATCCAAGCAGGCACAAAAGAATAAGGATGCAAAATGACAACTGCCCAAGCCGGACAAAAAATTTAATTTTTGGCATCAGAAAATAATGGGATAGTTAAACCAATACCAACCCGCTGTAACAAAGCTAAAAGTTAGCACTGTGGTGGTCATATCATAAGCCACGCCTTTGGCCCAAGAAGGTCTTAGGTAATCTCGCCACAATTTGGCAATGGCCAACCCAATCCCATGCCATAATCCCCAAACTCCAAAATGCAGGGCGTCGCCATGCCAAAACCCGCATAAAAGAAACGTGAACAGATAAGACAAAATGGTAACGAGGACAGGTCGCCTCATTAGTACGTTAGAACTATTGAGAATTCTAATCGTGGGCATGAAGACGTAACGACGCAAAAAATTCGAAAAGCTAATATGCCAGCGCCGCCAAAAATCCGAAAGGCTTGAAGCGAAGTATGGATTCCGGAAATTCTCTGGCAGGCGGAACCCCATCCAACGTCCAATACCAATCGCAATGTCGCTATAACCTGAAAAATCGAAAAGGATGTAGGCCGAGTATGCAACAAGGCTCAGCGGAAAGGCAAGACCTGCGGACAGACCGGTTTCGGCGCCCACTGAATGCCAATCCAATCCCCAAGGCCTTACCAGAGGGACGAGGAGCAACGTTTTGGTGGCACCCAACAAGACACGACCTAAGCCATAAGGAATCCAAGCCACCTCAATCCTCCTTGGCCGGTGATTGGCCCCTTGATGAAAATTGGAGTAGGTGTCGATGGGTCCCGCAAGAAAAGTCGGAAAGAAAAAAATGTAATTGAGAAAGGTGAGTACGTCGGACGCTTGAATTTTCCCCTTGTTGCTCTCAATAAGCCAATGCACCATGCGAAAAACGATGTACGAAAGGCCTATGCGTTCAACCGAGAACAATGGCCCTTGTAACCTGGGCAACAACCCTGAAAAAGCTTCATAATTGCGCAAAACAAACAGTCCGATTACCAACCACATCACAGCACGTACAACCTTATTATTGGCAGCTTTTCCCGCGGCATAAACAATCAACGACAGAAGACTGAGGACGATTAACGTGTGCTCCCCTATAAAGGTCAACAAAACCGCGGCATTCACAATGAGCAGCCCAAAGCGGTGCCAAACAAATTTTTCAGGCAACAGCCAGCGGATGAAACCATATCCTAGAAGGGCTAGGGTCAATCTCACAAAAGTTTCGTAGCTCTCAAACAGCATCAAAACCGGAGATTAATTGAAAACCGACTCAACAGAATCTTTCGATTCCAAATCCTTAAGTATGTGAATCATATTTCGTGTTAGCTGCTGGATTCTATAGCTATCAACTCCATAAATTCCGTCCTCATGACACCAATTGGTAGAACCAACATTGATTACAATGCCAGACGAATCTGTGCGCTGAAAAGCAACCCAGGCTCCATTTGAATTTGGCAAGCGAGAAGCTATATCGAAACCGAAAAGTTCATAACGATGAAATCCAAAATCATTGATCAAAGTGGGGAGACTTGTCTCAGCAGAGAATTCCAATTTCGCACCATCGTATTCATCTGAAGGCAGCGATAAAATATCCAATGGTGCAATATTTATTCCATCAAAAATGAGCGAAGAAGTAGTCAATATTTTAAAACCATCCCACCCTAAGTCTTCCTTTTTGCCATACCCTCCCAAATCAAAATTCAAGCCAATGGACTCAACAATAGGATAATCCAATTTCGGATTTGTCCAATTCACTGTTTTCAGCGTTTTATTTAATTCAGGATCTTCTGCCTCGTTTTTGTAGCAAATCATTTTATTTCCATCCACGCTATAACGTACCTGCCACCACATCGTATTTCCACTCAAAACAAGCGCGTTCCCGCCCTTCAAAACAAATTCATCAAAATTCAATCGGGCTTTGCGCGTCCAATATTCAGAATGACCCGGCAAAATAACAAGTTCGGTGCACGCATTGAAAACACCTTGGTCGTCAAGATCTTTGTCACAAACAACTCCAAAATTGTAGTCCTTTTGGTCTTCGAGCCAACGAAAAAAAGCCCCCCCGTGGTGACTGAACCTAATAGGGCGCAAAAATGTCGTAATGTCTGCGGGCGGACTTGAATACATGCTTCTTCCGCCACTATTCGAATATGCATTTTCAGTATTCGAAGAATAAACGGCCAACGCGTCATAAGATGCATCTCGATCAGGCTTTACAACAAACGGCACCTTATTTTCAATGAGATATACGCCGCTCTTTAGTTTCGGCAAAACAAACTTTCCGCTCTCCAAGTAATGAAATCCATGCTCATATACCGAACTATCTTGAATCGGCTGATTCCATAAATTACCCTGAAACGTGTGGACTACATCTCCACTAAGCGTATGAACATTCAACCTGGCATCTTCGTTTTTATCGGCGCTTAAAAAACATGTTATCGTATCACCTGGTTGATACGACATCTGATCACAATAACCATCAATAACTGAATTTCCACATCCGCTCAGGGGTGCAATTATCACAATCCAAACTAGGCTGATAACAACGCCAAAAAAAGAAAATAAATTATTCGAACTAGTCCATTTAAAACGATCCAAAAATCTTGCTATTGGATGCGTGTTACGGACAATTCCATTTGTCCAAAAAGCTTCCCAGATTTTATCGACATGACTTTTGAGTTCGCCCGTGATCATTCAGTTGTTGTTAGGATTGACTCAAAAGTAGGATTTTTATATCCCTGATTGACCGCCAACAGGCTGAATTCAACACAACTCCCCCCTTCCATAATCAATACTTTAACGAAATAAAAGTAGCCCTTATCTGGCTACGCACTTTTCACCTCTTCAAATCCTCTGAAACACCTGTAAAATCGATTGTTTAGGGCATAAAAAAAGACCCGTTAAGATCTTTTTTTGTAGCCCGTAGGGGGCTACACACAAATCATTAAATACAGGCCTTCCAGACGGGTACTAACATTTGTTATTCCCATTGTTGTGCCGAATGTCGACACTTTTTTATGTCTCTCATCAAAGGACTTGATGCTGTTGATAAATTCAGCAACTCCCCTACCCAATTACTGACGGAGTAAAGCAAAAATGACACGACGTTCTCACGTCTCATTCATCTTGATTTTTAACACCCCTTCACCATATCAAGAAACAGATGATAAGATTGTAGATTTGAGAAAACACGAAATCTTAAACATCATGAAAAACATTTTCAAATAAATCATGGATAAGAAATCAATTCTAATCGGAGCAGTCAGCATCTTACTGACTATCGATTGTACATGGGCTTCGTGCCCTGGAGATTTTGATGAAAGTGGGCTTGTTGAGGTGAGTGATGTCTTAAATCTTCTTGCATATTTTGGTTGCTATCAAGATTGCGGTGAGTACGATTTGGATGGAGATGGCGCGGTGGGTACAAACGATGTTTTGATGGTTCTTGGATACTTCGGTCAAAACTGTGAGCAAACAAATCCAAGTGTATGGACCAATTCCACCTTTGAAGTTTTGTTCGAGGACAATGTGGTATACGGATCGGGTTTGAGTCACAATGGATGGGGAGGTCCAATCATGGATACCATTTCTCTGGAGTTAGATGTGTATTTGCCAGACAACCAAGAGGAGGGCCGACCAGCACTTGTCATCATTCATGGGGGTGGTTTCTTTGGTGGAAGCAACGAGCAGGAATCTCTAGTTGAACTTTCCAACCAATACGCATCAAGGGGTTGGGTAGTATTCTCAATCAACTACCGATTGGCGTCTCAGCACGGTACTGTTCCCACGTCTTGGTTGAATGCGATCGGCCTCTTGCCAGATGGGCAAAATATAGATCAAGTTTTGGCCATGTACCCTGCAAATAGAGATGCCAAGGCAGCTTTGCGTTGGGTAGTGAGCCAAGCTGACGAATATGAAATTAATGAGAATCATATATCAGTTCTTGGAGGATCAGCAGGTGCATTTATATCAATCGCCATGGGTGCTTCAAACACTGATGATTATGTTGATGAATTGTCCGTCAGTGAAGACCCAACATTACAGTCTACAAATTTGTCGCAAGAATTTCAAATTCAGACAGTGTTGGACTTTTGGGGTGGTCGCGCTTCGGTGGACATTTTGACGCTTCTGGACGGTGCTGTCCGTTTCGATTCAAACGACGCCCCACTCATGATCGTTCATGGTACTGCAGACCCGATAGTCGAATACTCTGAAGCTACCTCGTTGAACAGCACGTACAATGCTAACGGCAACATCTGTACTCTTTACACAATTGAAGATGGAGGTCATGGAATTTGGGGAATTAACGTCAACGGTGATCCTTTGTGGTCATTGGGCTTTGAATTCATGGTTGAGAACCAAGGGCTAACAGTGCAGCTTTAATCTTATTTAAATCACCAATGCAAAATCCCTATATCTGTTAGGATGCAGAGAGTGAGTTTGGTATTCCATTGGGGTCTACACACACCTCAGTAAATACAGAAATTACTGACTATTACTTTTATTTTTTGTTCCTATTGTTGTGCCGAAAGTAGTCCCCTCATTTTTCTAAACATGTAAAAACCTAACTACGTTTTTCACACTTTATGCCCACGTTTAGTGGGTTACAGGAAGTCTTGAATGAAAAAACCCTACATCTGTTAGGATGCAGGGAATGACTTTGGTAGCCCGTAGGGGGCTAAACATACATCAGTAATAACTGGGGTTTTAGGCGCTTAATTGACTTGGGGGGCGTGTTGGGGGGCGTTTCACCAACACGGGTTCAGTTCCTCGTGGGGTTCGAACCCGCGCGCGGCCTCCCGCGTGGTCGTGTCGCTCGAGCAAATCTACTTGGTGCCCGAGTTCGGCCAATTGCGTCGCCGCAGCAATTCCGGCAAAGCCGGCGCCGATGACCAATGCGTCCGTGGAGTTGTGTTCCGTCATGCTTGCAAAACAAAGGTGTTCTGGCGCTTGTTCAATGAAGAGTGTAAAGAGATTTTTTAGTGTTACCTAAAGGTTGCCCGTTTTGTGACGAAAAAATCAGACCGAATGTCACAATGAGCAACCGGCAGAAGTAAAGAATTAAAATGAATCAGTTTCAATGCATTGCGATTTGGGCCTGCTTAGCTTCAGCTGCATGGCTTTTCGGCTGCAAAAAAGAAGTCATTGACGTCACGGTTACGGAGTTGGAAATCCCAACTCCTGAGGAAATCGCATCTGTGGATTGTCCAGAGTTCATGCTCGATATGGGTGACCCCTGCACCATCGAAAATCAAGCGGGACTTCTCTCGACCGATTGCGAGTGCCTCGATCCCAGTTCAGTCGAAGTGGTTGTGTTGGACTTCGTCAACGGTATCGGCACTGATGTGGTGGTGACGGTCGAGATGGAGCCGGCTTTTTTGGCTGGCAAGACCTATGTCGTTGTTCCGGTTGAAGGGGTCGCAAGGCCCTATTATTTTCCCTTAGGAACGTCGAACTTTTCTGTATCCGCATTTTTTGTATGTGCGGATTTCGGAGTCTCTGATGAGTTGGTGGACCATTCCAATTCACCTTCCATTGGAGGGACAACTGTTCAATTGCATGTGGGTTGCCCATGATTTGGCGGAGTTGCCACTAGCGGTCGAGCAGATGGAATCAAATGCGGTGCCCTTGGATTCGAATGCATCCCTCGTAGAGAAGAGCTTGAACGGTGATGCGGGTGCTCAGCGGGGCTTGTTTGATTCCTTATTGCCATATTTGAAAAGTGCCGTGCGGCGCTACATCTGGTCTGAGGATGACGTGCAGGACGTCTTGCAAGAGGCCTTTATCCGCATTTTTAGCAACCTGCATCAGTTCGATGCAAGCAAAGGAAAGGTGCAAACTTGGGCCACCAAAATTGCGGTCAATGCGGCCATTACCTTTGGCTTGAAAGCATCCAAGCGCAGCGAGCAGATTCTGTCGCTAGCACCGGAAATTCAAGAACCGGCTGTGTTGGATCAGTTGAATGCAGAAGCCTTGTTGAGTCGGCTGAAGGCCTTGCCACGTGAGCAATATGACGTGTTGATTCTCCATGCGGTAGACGGGTATTCCCACGACGAGATTGCCGGGCTATTGAACATTTCGTCCATGACTTCGCGCAAGCGCCTGTCACGGGCTAAACAGTGGATTGCCTCCCGATTTCATGTGGAAGGGAGTGAAATGATCCTGAAAAAAAATATCGATCATGAAACGGATTGAAGAAATTTTGAAATCCAAATTGGGCGGAACCAAGGCAGAGGCGAATCCGTCCATGGACGATGCGCTTTGGAACAAAGTCGAATCAGGTCTGAAAGGATCGCTTCCTGCCGGCGGCACGGCCGGTCATGCGATTGGGCGGACTTGGGCTGTTTTTGGCGGGGTGACCCTTTTCGCCGCAGGAGTGGGCGTGGGCTTGATGTGGGATGAAAAGCAATTTCACGATCCAGTCACGCAGTCCATTGAGGCCACAGATGTTGAGGAACATGTTCGAGCGCAGTCCTCTTCAGAAGCTCGCGAACCGCAAAGCGCTGCGACTTTTTCAGAGGCCGAGGGTTCCAGCAATTCATCGAACGAAGTTGAGCCAACTCTTACCGATGCATCGCATGAACATGCTCCTTTGACGTCTTCTGCCTTAAACACCCTAAACAACGACCGAACGGAAACTGTCGAACGGGAACCTGCTGTTCAAACAGCCATGCCTGCACAGCCATCCGCTGATGCGGGCGCTCCTTTCCATACCCAAATCACAGAAGCACCTCGGTCACGTGAAGGACAACCTGTGCTGGAACCTCAATCCCCGTTCATTCCCCCATTGGCCCTAAATCCGATTGGAATCAGCGGTGATCACAATTCAGCCGAGCCTTTCTTGCAACACATGAACCGCAATATGCCGGCGCACGCCCGTCATTTTGCGATTCGAGCATTCGGTGGCTTGACGTTGAGTCAATTTCAATACCGAACCGAAGACCTCAGAGCGTTCAGCAATCGATTCCACACTGCATCGAGTGGCGGCGGTGGTTTCGCGTTCGATTTTGAGTACAAGGACCAAGATTGGTCTGTTGGATTGGGTTGGCTGGATTTCGCGCAGCGATTGGAATTTGAGCACACCTGGCAAACTGAATTCACTGATCCCAATGGCATCGTGTCCGTGGAAATCGATCAGATTTCGGGGGATACGATTGCGATGGAAACCGGTCCGTTGTTGGTTACGGCTACACACCACCGACACGTTCGCGATTTCAACCACATCAGTGCGATTGTGATTCCCATGGAATGGCGCAAGCAAGTCCTTTTTTCGAGCTGGACCCTTGGAACAGGCGTTGGTGGGCAGTTCCTCATTCGCACAGGCGCCAACGGTCAATCCTTTGTCGCCGAAGGTACCTTGGCCCGTTTCGACGATGCCGACTTGCCTCGGCAGAGGATATCGTGGTCGCCAACAGCGCGTGTCTACGCCGGGTATCAATTTTTTCCGGAATGGCAATTGGACTTTTCTGTTGCAGCAGGTTTCCAACCGATGGGTAGTATGAATCGCGAAGACTTGGTCAACCCCCTGCTCACGCCGTGGGAAGGTCAGCTCCGTACCCTTCAGATTGCCGGAGGAATCACGCACTTTTTTCAGGCGTCTCGAAAGGAGACAAATCCGTAACGGGTTGGTTTTCAGAAAAACAGCGAGCCCAAGCCGGAGAACAAATGCAGAAAACGCAGGTTATACACTAATAGGTGTAATCCATGATTGAAAAAAGCGAAAATCTGGGATTCCTGTCACATCCGGAATGGGTGCAGGGTAACTCCAGCAGACAACCTCAAGCGAGAAAAAAAATGAATTACGCAAAAATGAAAAATTTTACAGCCGGCATACTCGGGATGCTTTTGAGTCTCTTTTTGACAGAGGTCCAAGCGCAATGCGAGGCCGACACCACCATCTACCTGACGGACTTTGTTTTCACCCCCAGTGCGGTCACCATTTCGGTGGGGCAAACCGTCGCATTCGTCAATGCCGAGGGCATTCACAATGTTGACGGATCGGCCGAAAGCAATCCCGTGCCCTTCTTCCTCGATGAAACAGAAGGCAACATTAACGGCGTGTGCATGGGTACGGTGACGTTTGACGTTCCGGGAACGTACACTTTTACGTCGTCGATCGGCGTGCAACCTGAGCTCGGAATGACGGGCACCATTGTCGTCGATGCCGAAACGCTGGCGGATGTGATGGTAGAGTTCACTGGAGGTGGCGAATTGGAAAACCTTGCCGCTTGGCAGTCCTGCTGGGCGTTCACCACTTACTACAGCGCAAATTACATCAACGGACAGCCTGGTAACACCGGTTGGGTGGGAGGTGTTGACCTCGCCGGCAACGAAGAATACACCGTTTTCGTCCCGACCGATGCAGCCGTTGGCGACTTGATGGAGCTGATGAATTTAAGCCAGTTCGACATGCTTGCATTCTACGATATGGTTCCAGCGTTGGCTTACCACATCGTCCCCGGAGTGTACATGGCGAGCGACTTGGAAGACGGCATGACTTTGCCCACAGCGGAGGGCCAATCGGTCACCATTTCCATCGGCGATGCCGGCGCTGCGGTGGACGATGCCAATATCATTTACAGCGACATCACCGCATTCAATGGTGTGATTCACGTGATCGACGGCATTTTGGCTCCGTCGGGCTACCCCAGTGCGACGACATGGGATGCCATTGTGCAGAGCCCCGATCACACCATCTTGGAGCAGGCGCTCCTCAACGAAGGCTTGAACGAGGCGTTGCGCGGACAGCCCATTTTGAACGACAACGAACCGGCGGAAGGTCCCTTCACCGTGTTCGCCCCAACGGATGATGCGTTCATCGCTTTTGCCGAAGAGAACGGCTTCGCCAGTGTGTCTGAATTGCTGCAATCGCAGTTCATGGACGACATCTTGCACGCGCATTTGGTAGAAGCCGTGTATGAGAGCAATCAATTGTACAATGGCCAAAACCTGTCTTCCTACAATAACCAATCGATCAGCATTGCCATCGATGCGGACGGCGTTTCGGCCAATACTGCGCAGGTGATTCAACCGGACATTCTTGCGTACAATGGTGTCGTTCATGCGCTTGGTGAAGTCATGCCCTTTGATTTTCCGGCACCTGCAGGGACGTGCGGAACGTGGACCATTCACATGACCTCCAACCCGGCTGGCGGAACCGGCTGGGGCGGCGCAACGGTCAATGTCTTGTCGAATGGCATTTTGATCGCTTCGGAAACCAAAACGACGAATGCCCCGGAATCGTTCATGATTCCAGTGGACGAAGGCAGCCGCATTGATGTCATTTACATCCCCGGCGGAACTCCGGGCTACCACGGTTTTGAGGTGGTGGATGAATCCGGAAACACGGTCTATGAGAGTCAAGGCTCGGTGGATTGGAACGGAATCAGCACACTACCGATGACGGTCTACGGATTGAACCCTTGTGGCGCCGCCCCGACGTGTGGGTTGGTGGAAATCCAATTCCTCGACGATTCCCAAGACGGCTGGTACGGAGGGAGCATGGGGGTCTACTCGGAATCGGGCCTCGAAGCCAACATCTTTTTCAACCCAGATTTTGACGGGGACGGCTACGCTGACTACCAAGGCTTCATGGATCGTCGTGTTGCGGTCACCGTGGATGCAGGGGAAGTGGATTTCATTGTGAATCAGCCTGTCGTTTTTGCGGAATATTGCGGCTACATCGTGCGAGACCCGTCCGGGCAAATTGTGGTGGATCAAAACATCGAATTTGAAGAGCCTGCCTCCGTTTCGGGTGTCGTAATTTGTGAATCTGAGGATACCGGATCGTGCAATGCCCAATTTGATGTAGAGCAGGCTACAACAGAAAACGGAACCCCCATTGCGGGAGCCGTGAATGTGGTGATTTACGATTACAATCCAAATGCTTCGTATGCTTGGGATTTTGGCGATGAGGGAGGAATAAGTGACGAGCCATTCCCCACGTACACCTACGAGGCCAATGGACCGTACACCCTGTGCTTAACCGTCACGGACGATGCTGCTGATTGCACCGATACGTATTGCGAGGCGATGTCAGTGGACTCGTTGGGATTGCTCGATGGTTTTGTCGAAGGATTTGTCATCAATGTCATCGACGGTGGCACGGCCAACGCTGTGACCGAGTTGAATGCGTTCTTCTCTGAAGCATCGGTTTACCCCATTCCGGCCTCAGATTGGTTGATGGTGAGTGGAATCGAGCCCCAGGTGGTTTGGAACGCCCGATTGATGAGTCTCACTGGACAAATCGTTAGCGAATTCAACGGAACGGGGCCCCAGCAGCTCGCGTTGTCAGGGATCACCACCGGCATGTATTTGCTGCAGTTCAATGGCGAACAAACGTCTTCCAAGACCCTTCGCGTGGTGATTGAATGATGATATAAAACACTTTTTGGTATAGGATTGAAACGGAATCCCCCTGTGTTCATGGAATGCGGGGGGATTTTCGTTCGTCGTACTTTTGCGACATGGCAGCGAATGCACACGGTTTTGATTTGGTGGCTTTTGGCGCCCACCCGGACGATGTCGAATTGTTTGCGGGCGGCACCATAGCGAAGAGCGTGGCCCAAGGCATGCGCGTCGCCATTGTGGACCTGACCCGTGGCGAACTCGGTACCCGGGGTACGGCGGAAACCCGTGCGACCGAGGCCGCCGCCGCCCGGGCCATCCTAGGCGTCGAGCACCGTGAAAACCTCGACCTCGGGGACGGATTTTTCGAAGTGAACGAGGCGTCTACCTCATCCGCATTGTCGATGGCGAGCAGCACCGGACTCTACGATGGGTCAGACAATAATCCAGAAAATTAAAAACCCCCGCACCTGTTGAAGATGCGAGGATTTTGAAAGTAGCCCGTAGGGGAATCGAACCCCTGTTTCCAGGATGAAAACCTGGCGTCCTAACCCCTGGACGAACGGGCCAATTGGGGCGCAAATATAATACAGCGAATGCTTTACTCAATGCGCCAAAGCAATTTTTCCAAAAAGCTTTTCTAAAGCCCTCATACAAGGGAAGTACGGCAGAGCCAGACTTGCTTCTCATGCGTGGCAATCAAGCGGCCAAGCATCGCTGCAGAGCCCTCATCATGCGATTGACGAGCCAGCTGCATCAATGCACGCTCTCGCACCAACAAGACACTGTAGGCGGCCACGCAGTGACGCATGGCTTCAGAGCCTTGCGCAACATCCTTAACGGCAGGGACATCAGACGTTTTCAAGACCTCATCAAAGCCTTGCAAAGGTCTCGCGTCCAGTGTTCGAATGCGCTCGGCCACTTCATCCGTCATGGCATGCAACTCCATGTACATCGCTTCGAAAGTCTGGCGCATGGCAAACAAATCTGGACCGCGGAGATTCCAACGAAACCCCCGGACGTTTTGGCTACACACCTGCAAATCGGCCAAAAGATCATTCAGACCTTTGGCCAGTTCTTGCGCGGCTTGCGGATTCAATCCTATCGGCAAATGAGAGTCCATATGAAGGCGTTTATTGTGAGCAAATCAATGAAGTACGCGGTTCTTTTCCCATCAATACGCCCGAGCGAAAATCACACGTCGACTCGATGGAGCACCGGTCTTAATGCAAGTACCCGCCTCCTCTGGAGCATCCAAAGGAATGCATCGGATGGTCGCTTTGGTTTGTTGCTTGATCCACTCTTCCGTTTCCGGGGTGCCGTCCCAATGGGCCGACACAAAACCACCCGCATCCAAAGCTTCCAAGAAATCCTCCCACGTATCCACCGAACGTGTCGTAGACGAGGTGCGTTCAGCTGAACGGGCAAAGAGGTTCTTTTGGATTTCCTCCAACAGATTCTGGACGTGCCCCACGATGCCCTCAGCTTGCTCAAATGACTTCGTCTGCGTGTCCCGTCGTGCCACCTCAATCGTTCCTCCTGTCAAATCGCGCGGCCCCATGGCCAAACGCACCGGAACCCCTTTCAATTCATATTCCGCAAACTTCCACCCAGACCGCTTGGAGTCATCGTCATCCAATTTCACCCGGATACCCGCTGCTTTGAGTTGATCTGCAATGGCTTTGAGGGCCGCGACAATCTCTTCCATCTGCTCTGGGCCTTTATAAATCGGCACCAACACCACTTCAATCGGAGCCAGCTTTGGAGGCAACACCAATCCGGCATCGTCCGAGTGCGTCATGATCAGCGCGCCCATCAATCGGGTCGAGACGCCCCAAGACGTCGCCCAAACGTGCTCCTGTCCTCCGTCCCGAGTGGCAAACTTCACATCAAAGGCCTTGGCAAAGTTTTGCCCCAAGAAATGCGACGTCCCCGCCTGCAATGCCTTCCCGTCTTGCATCATCGCCTCGATACAATACGTGTCCAACGCACCTGCAAACCGTTCATTTGCACTTTTCAATCCTTTCAATACCGGCATGGCCATCCATTGCTCTGCAAAGTCTGCATAGACCTCGAGCATTCTGCGTGCTTCTTCCACGGCTTCTGAAGACGTCTCATGTGCCGTATGGCCTTCTTGCCATAGGAATTCACTTGTTCTCAAAAACAAACGCGTACGCATCTCCCAGCGCACCACATTGGCCCATTGGTTGATCAACAACGGCAAGTCCCGGTAGCTCTGCACCCATCCTTTGTACGTGTGCCAAATGATGGTCTCCGAAGTCGGGCGCACAATCAACTCTTCTTCCAATTTGGCCGAAGGATCCACCACGACACCATTTCCATCAGGGTCATTCATCAAGCGGTAGTGGGTCACCACAGCACACTCTTTGGCAAAACCCTCCACGTGATCCGCCTCCTTGGAAAAATAGCTCTTGGGGATGAACAGCGGAAAATAGGCATTCACATGCCCCGTCTCTTTGAACATGCCGTCCAACACATCCTTCATGCGTTCCCAAATGGCAAAACCATAGGGCTTGATCACCATGCACCCTTTCACATCACTGTGTTGTGCGAGATCGGCTTGAACAACGAGTTCGTTGTACCACCGGCTGTAGTCTGCTTCGCGAGAGGTCAATTTGGATGCCATGGAGCTGTTCGAGTTGTTTGGTATGGTTTGTGCATGTCAAGGGGACATGACACCTTTCATACCGCGAAAATACCGAATTTTCTTACCTTACAACGGATTAACCCCCTCTTCATCATGGCCAACCGCTCACTCTTGACTTTGGACCTGCGAAATACCTGGTTTATTTACCTCTTTAGCGCGTGCCTTGCGCTCCTGTTTTCGGGATGCGCTTCGATACCCAATATGGGCGCTTTGGAAAATGATGAGCTTTATCTGAGCCGTGGAGAGGAGTTTGTGACCGATGCACAATACCTCGCATTCGCATTGGAAACAGCCGGTTATGAAGAGGAGTCGGGAAGTGATTATTATGATCCAACCCGCTCAACCCAAGCCAATGGAATGATCCCGGGATATCGACCGAGTTTCATGAACAACCAAAATGCCATGCAGTGGGGCATGGGGCTTTCTTCGGGATTCAACCCCTTTGGTTTTGGGATGTCCAATGGATACGATCCCTATATGAACAGTGGGTTTGGCTACAACCCGTATGGCGGCATGGGATATGGCAATTCGGGCTTTGGATACAACCCGTATGGAGGATACGGGGGGTATAACCCATACGCCTACGGAGGATACAATTCATATGGAGGGTACAACGGGTTTAACCCGTACGGTGGTGGATACAATCCCTATAACTACGGCAATTGGACCGGGAACAACAGCGACCAAGGAGGTGGTACGGTGACAGGGTTTACCCGCACTCCCATTATGAGCAATACAGCTGGAGGAAGCAATTACAATGCGGGATTGCTAAACCGTCCCAAAGACGAGGTGGTTTCTGGCAATGCCAGCTGGTCCCCTTCGAATGCGGCCTCAGCCTCCGAAAAGACGCCCGCCGCGACCAGCTCAGAAAATACACGTGGAGAGAATCGCTGGATGCAATCACCTAGTACTCCACTGAATTCCCCATCGGACGTGACCCCTAGCGGACAAACTGCTCTTGAAAACAGCAGAACACGGAATCGAACGCGTGCCACTCGAACCAGTTCATGGGGTTCAACAGAACCCACAACCACTCCAGCCCCAAGAAACAATTCCAACTCATTTGCTCGCCCAAGCAACAATAGCAGCAGCGGATCGAGCCGCCCTGCGGGAACAAGCCGCCCTGCAGGAACAAGCCGTGCTAAACGAGGTGGTGGCCACTGATTATTCAGCCAGATGAAGCAAGTAAGACGTTATCTGATGGCCATGGGCTTGGTGTTTTTCGCATCTTATATGTGGGGTCAAAATGAAGACGATGTCTTCCGTTATAGTTACCAAGAATCACTGGGTTCTGCGAGAACCATGGGAATGGGAGGAGCCTTTGGAGCGCTCGGTGCTGATCTCTCCTGCCTCACGGGTAACCCCGCAGGATTGGGGATGTACCGCCGTGGGGATGTCGGTATGACCACCGGTTTTGCCTCACAAAAGACCAAAATTAGCATCGCGGGTCAATTTGGAAATGCCAGTAAAATAAGCGGTTCAACGACCAACATAGGGATTGCATTGAGCTATCCATCCGTCAACCCCGACTGGCCTGTATCCACACTAGCCGTCACCCACACACGTCGCGCCAATTATAACCAGAGCATTGAAATAGAAGACATCCCCTTCGAAAACAGTCTGGTTTCAACTTTTCTTGGACAGGCACAAGGATATTCCCCTAGTGACCTGTACGACACATTTCCCTTTACAGCAAACCTTGCTTGGGACACTTATTTGCTCGACCCGCACCCCAACGGCAACCCCACTTCTTACATTTCGGCCATCCCTCAAGGGGGCGCGCGAACAAGCAAAAACATAGACAGAACAGGTCAACTATCAGAAACGAACATTGGCTTTGGATCGGGCCTGTCCGAAGTTGTTTATATCGGCATAACCCTCGGTATCGTCAATGTAGATTTCAGTGAAGAAACCCGACACCGAGAAGTGCCCATGGTGGACTCGTTGGAACTCACCGAATGGACCTTCCGTGAAAACTTAGTAATCGAAGGAAGCGGCATCAATGTGAAGGTGGGCTTGATTGCCGTTCCATCGCCTTGGCTTCGCATAGGAACCGCCTACCATAGCCGTTCCCGACTGAGCATGACAGAGAAGTATTCCACGGGCATCACGAGCACATTCGTCGATGGCGGACCATACGAGGTGCTGTCCCCGTTTAACCAAATCGAATATGTCATCGTGACGCCATCGCGTTTCTTAGCCTCCGCTGCCTTCCTGTTGGGCAAGGGCGGCATCATCAGTGCTGACTACGAAGTCGTCAATTATGCCACGGGTGAGTTAAGAAAAAGCGCTTTCTCTCCGGACGGTGCCTATGCGTTTGGCGACGAAAATGAAGCTCTACAAGCAGTCTATGGTACTTCGAGGATGGCACGTGTTGGAGCCGAAATTCGCATTCAAGACGCATTTCGACTGCGCTTTGGTGCGGGCATGGAAACATCGCCCTACACCAATGCCGCCCAAGTCGAAGCCAACGCCAAACGTTACCAAGCCAGTTTCGGTTGGGGGGTTCGCTCGGAGAAATGGTACGGTGCAATGACATACCGTCGCAGCTGGACCGAACAAGACCTTTACTTGTCCTCCCCTGTCCTCGTCGACGCCGCCAAAGTCGGCAACACCCACGGCATGGTGGTGGCAGCTCTTGGATTCCGGATGTAAACACTCCTCGGCGTTCATCCTCATTGCACTCCTCTCATTCCGCGTGACTTCAGGCCATAAAAAAACCCTGCTTACCAGAGGTAAACAGGGTTTTCAATTCTTTTAAAGGAACGAGGCCTTATTGTTTTTTCGCTTTTGCGATCGCCTTTGTAATCTGAGTATCGATCCGAACCTGCTCCTCGTCGGCCAGCTCTTTGTCAACCAAGATTCGTCCGCTGTGCTCATCGACGATAATGCGCTTGCGCTGTGCGATGTCAATCTGACGTTGTGGTGGAATCTTGATATACGAACCCGCAGACGCTTGACGTTCGATTGGAACCACGGCCAATCCGTTTTTCGCAGAATTGCGAATACGCTGGTAGCTCGCCAACAAGCGGGCTTCGATGCTCGAAGACATCTTGTCGCTCAAGGCAGTCAATACACTTTCTTCAGCTTGGGTCTCAGAAATGATCTCGGCCAACTCGGAACGCTTGCCTACGAGATCTGCATCACGCATTTCAACCTTTTCCTTACTGGACACGACCAACTCACTTTTTTGATCCACTTGTGCCAAGCACTCACGGATTTTCTTCTCGCACAATTCAATCTCCAACGTTTGGTATTCGATCTCTTTATTCAAAGAATCAAATTCCCGGTTGTTACGGACATTGTTTTGTTGCTCCGTGTATTTGGTGATCAAGGCTTTGCTCTCCTCGATCTGATTCTTGTATGCAGCGATGCGCTGGTTTACCAAATCAACTTCCTCTTCGAGGCGTTCCAATCGGGTGCGCAATCCGGCAATCTCGTCTTCTAGGTCTTCGACTTCCAATGGCAATTCACCACGTACCACGCGAATGCGGTCGATGCGTGAATCAATCAATTGCAAGTCATAAAGTGCCCGGAGCTTGTCTTCAGCGGTAGAAACAGTGGTCTTCTTAGCCATGGTATGGGTCAGCGATAGTGAATAGGATTCGGATTGGCCTCTGCCAAATGGACTGCAAAATTAGTGAATTTATTGTTTAAGCGACTCACAATCAAGTGCGTTGTTTGCCATTCACTTTCGTAGTGCCCTACATCTGCAATAACCAGACGGTTTTCAGCCCCAAAAAACTCATGGTATTTGAAGTCTGATGTGACAAAAACATCGGCTCCACAACGAATGGCATCAGACAGCAAAAAGCTCCCAGCCCCCCCGCAAACAGCGACTTTACGAATAGCTTTCCCTAACAAATCGGTATGTCTTACAGCACCGCAACCTAAGTTTTTTTTGAGCTGATCTAGGAAAACATCTTCTGGCATGGGGGCGTCCAACTCTCCGACCATTCCACTACCAACATGTCCACTTGTGTTGGTCAAAGTCCAAATACTGTGCGCAACCTCCTCATATGGATGGGCCTCTTTCAGTGCGACCAGCACTCCTGACAACTTCCACGTTTCAACCACAACCTCCACCCTTACTTCACCAACTTCACTTCGCACTCCCTCCTCTCCACTAAATGGTTTAGAACCTGGGAGGGGCCGAAAGGTGCCTTGCCCTTGAACAGCCCAACCGCACTCGTCGTATTGACCGATTTTACCGGCACCTGCCTCGAACATCGCATCTTGCACGCTTCCTGCATGCTCTTGAGGCACGTAGACGACGACTTGATTCAATACCGCTGGCTTCGGCCTTAAAATGCGCAGAGAATCCGGCATGCAACCGACGGCAGTCGCTAGTTTTTGATTCACACCATCGGCCACATTGTCCAAATTGGTATGAATGGCGTAAAGGGCAATTCCGTGTCGAATCGCCGCCATGACAGTGCGCTCTACATGATTCGACCCGGTCAAGCGCTTCAACCCTTGAAATACGATGGGGTGGTGTGAGACAATCATGCCCGCACCGCGGCGAGCGGCCTCCTCAACCACGGCTTCTGTACAATCCAATGAAACCAAGACACTCTGGATTGCGGCTGTGGGGTCTCCCACCAACAAACCGGAATTGTCATAGGACTCCTGAAGCACCGGTGGGGCCCATTGTTCGAGCACATCCATTACAGCCTGAACACGTATCGTTTGAGCAACTTGCATGTCTCAAAGGTAATTGCGCACACGAATAACCCGTAATTTCAGCACATGATTCGCAATGCTCTCCTTTGGCCATGGAGTGTCCTATATGGGCTTGCGCTGCGCTTGCGTCATCTTTTGTACGACATAGGCGCACTCCATTCTTCACCAGGGGCACTGCCCACTGTAGTTCTAGGCAATCTTACCGTAGGTGGTACCGGTAAAACACCCTTGACAGAACTGCTCGTTCGGGAAATGGAACAGCTCATTGGCCCAGGCTCAGTTGGCATATTGAGCCGCGGCTATGGACGTAAATCCAAAGGGTTTCACTGGGTCGATGCGCTAGACCATGCCATTGATGTTGGAGATGAGCCGCTCATGTTGCGGCGAAAGATGCCCCACGTCGCTGTTGCTGTGTGCGAAGACCGGCTGAAAGGTCTCCTGCGGATGCACCAAGAAAACCCGGACTTAAAATGGGTGATTTGCGACGATGCGTTGCAACACCGGTCTTTGGTTCCCACGGTATCCATGCTAGTTCTGGATGCCACACAGCCCGTGGTAAAAGATCGACTGCTGCCACTAGGGCGGCTGCGGGATTTGCCCTCTCGGATGGGCCATTTCGATGCGGCTGTGGTGACACGCTTGGAGCACCACACCGAGGGCGCTTTGGAAACGGCCTTACAAGAAGCAGGATGGCCGCTACATCGGGTTCACTTCGGAACCTTTATGCACCCCATGCCACTCCTCTCCTTTCCACAAGGAACCCCTGCTAAAAATGGTGCAAGTGACGCATCTCCATCACAGAGAGAGCGCATTCTCGCCGTTGCCGGTATCGCAAGACCACTGCGCTTCATGGATCGCTTAAGCGAGCGATTTCAGGTCGTCCGACGTGAGGCCTTTGCCGATCACGGAACATTTTCAGACAAGGACATCAAGCGGTGGCGCGTGATTATGGAATCCGATCGACTGCAGGCGCTTGTGACCACCGAAAAAGATGCCACCCGACTCGAGGGAATGGACCTTGAAGGCTTGGACATTCGTTACGAGCCAATTCAAGCTCAATTGATTCCCCAGACTCCGCTTCAAGATTGGTTGAAAAGTCAAATAAAGAAGCACGACAGCACGTCTTCTCATTAGCACTCGAGGAGATTTTCCGAAGAGAGCGGAAAATTCAAGATATTTACACCATGAAGGAACGTGTCATATTTCGGCAGACTGCACATTGGATGGGTACCGTTGCTGTCTTCTTTATTCTCCTGACCACAGGGGGATGCCAATCGGAGGGGAACGGCAATACCATTGATGGAACGTTGCTAGGTCCCAATGGTCGGAACGTAGAAGTGGAATTGAAAAAGTGGATGACTGGAAAGGATGGGAAAAGCGGTCAATTCATTGCCATCGACGCCACCTATTCTGATGCTGAAGGCCAATTTCACCTTGAGCCCCAGCGGCCATTGCCTATGGACTTTTACCAAATCATGGTCAGCAAAACCAAGGCATTGGTTGTGATCATGGACAGCACAAAAAGCTTGCAAATTGAAGCAACAGTGCCCGATGCAGGGTACATTCTTAACGCTCAAATTGAGGGGTTCGAGGACGCGCAAGAGGCAACCGAGTATTACGCCAAAGCCGTGCCACTCCAAGATCGCATGAGCATGACACGGGTCGGAATGCAACAGGCTAAAAACGCAGAAAGACGACAAGCACTTTCTGTCCAAAGTGTCGAAATTGCGGCTGAAGTAACGGCATGGGCGAAGAGCTTCCTGAACGACCACAAAGGATCACTGGCATGTTTAGGGCCTCTCGAGCATCTCGACATCCGACCCAACATGGTCGTTTTCAAGGAAGTCTTGAAGTCTACGAAGTCTGCTTTGGGCGGTGGTGCATACCACCAGGTTTTGAGCAGTGTGATTCAAGGCGAAGAAGCGAAGATGCAAGCCGCTACGAAAGCGCGAACAATTCCTAAAGGAAACGGAGCGAACAAACCGAGAGCACAAAAGAACTCTCGGTATACCGTTGGCGATCAAGCTCCGGACATTGTCATGAATGACCCCACTGGAAAACCGCGAAAATTGAGCGACCTCAGAGGGAAAGTGGTACTCGTCGATTTTTGGGCTTCTTGGTGTGGACCGTGTCGCAGAGAGAACCCTTCCGTTGTCCGTGCTTACCAGCAGTACAATTCGAAAGGATTTGAGATTTTCTCGGTCTCATTGGACAAGGACCTTGAGCGTTGGAAAGGCGCCATCGCTCAAGACCAACTGGAATGGCCGAATCACGTCTGCGACCTCAAGGGATGGAGCAACGAGGCCGCCAGAGCGTATGGCGTCAGCAGCATTCCTCACGCCGTCTTAATCGACCAAGAGGGCACCATTGTCGCCACGCACCTGCGCGGCGGGGCATTGGTCGCCAAGTTGCAAGAACTGCTTCCATAACGCCATCGTTTGCAACACATCTACCTCGCTTCTGATTTGCATTTGGGTGCTCCCAACCGGGCAGAAAGCCTGGTGAGAGAGCGGAAATTCGTGCAATGGCTGGAACAGGCTGCGCAAGGAACAGGCCATGCCCAAAATGGAGCCGCTACTGAAATCCATTTGGTCGGTGACCTCTTTGATTTTTGGTTCGACTATCGTCATGCTGTGCCTAAAGGAGCCGTTCGTCTCCTAGGAGCCATCGCTCGTGTTGCAGATAGCGGCATCCCCGTGCATTTCCATGTTGGCAATCACGACCTCTGGACATTTGGATATTTTGAAGATGAGCTGGGCGTTTCCGTTCACCGGGAACCGATTGTTCGAGAATACGATGGATTGCGTTGCATGATCGGCCATGGAGATGGCCTCGGTCCCGGAGATGCCTCGTACAAGCGACTCAAGAAAGTCTTCACCAACAAACTACTGCAAGGCGCCTACCGGCTCGTGCACCCTGATTTGGGCATTCCTTTGGCTTCTTACTTCTCAAGGAACAGCAGAGCTTCGCAAGGGCCGCAGGAAGACACATACACCGGTCCAGAAGGCGAATGGCTCTGGCACTATTGCAAAGAAGTTCTGAAGACAGAAGACATTGATTGTTTTCTTTTTGGACATCGACACCTCCCTCTTGATTTGACCGTTCGCCATCCCCGACCGGGGAAGAAAGATGCCCGATACATCAACATCGGTGATTGGATCCATCACTTTACCTCAGCGCGGATCGAAGGCGGCAATGCCTTCCTCGATCGCCACGAGTGAGTCCAACCCTTCCTCAAACAAAAAGCCCCCACCAGAAATATCTGGTGGGGGCTTTTGAATTTAGATAGCATCCAATTAACGGCGGATCAACAACTTCGATGTTTGTTGGAATTGACCGTTGGCCATGCGCACGATGTACGTTCCGTTGCCCAAGCCTGCGACATCCAACGTGATTGGATTGCCCATGTATGCTCGAATGGATTGATCAACAGCCAAACGTCCAGTGAGATCAAACACCTGCATCTGGAAGTCACCGCGCATCGCTTCTGACTGTACGGTAACCGTTGAACCGGTAACCGGATTTGGATAGACCTGAAGAACTTGCGCTTCCACTACGGCTTCATCCGAAACATCACCCGTTCCAAGGAACAAATCAGATCGGAAAATACCGCGACCGTGCGTCGCTGCATAGATCGCTCCTTGATTTGAAGGATTAATCCAAGGAGCCACTCCACGCCACTGTTGTTTCAAATCGAACACGGGCGCTGTAATCTGACTTGATGTCGACGCCATGTTTTGATTCGAGATAACCCAGTCATCTCCACCGTTGTCTGTTGCAAAAACTCCGTACTCTGTACCCACAAGAATCGTCTCTCCTGAAGGATCCATCGCATCAATGATGACATCATAACATGGCATGCTTCCCAAATTCGAAACATTCCAGATGTTGGTCCAGGATGGCGAATCATCCAAGGCATTAAACGTTTCTTGCACTTTGCCAGAAGAGATCGCGCCATAACCTCCTACAGAGATAATAACGTGATTTGGGTTGTTCGGGTCAACCGATACCCCTGTAATGGCAGCTCCTACAGATCGAATCTGCTTGCCCATATTGGCAGGCACATCTTCTTGACTGTAGATGGATTCCATGCCATCAAATCGATACAGCTTACCGTCCCAACCGCTCACAAACATGTGATTTCCCGCTTCAGGTTCCACATTCACTGTGAACTCCACGGCCTTCGTTCCTGTTCCTGCTGGTGCATCATCCAATCGAATCCAAGATGGCGTCGTGTTGAAGTTCAGTCCATCGCGGGTCATCCAAATTCCGTTGCCGCCGTTAAAACCGGCGATTGTAATCGCGGTGTATGGGTCAACGACTTGCAAACGTCCAGGCACGTTTGTCATCGTATCACCTGCGTGGAAGTACAGCGTATCACAAAGCGTGCTCACATCATATACGTCGACAGACACATAGGTCGTGTCATAACCTACGGTGTTGTAGATCCATTCTTCCCAAGCTTCAACGTAGACCGAGTCTACAATGGGGGTGATATCAACAATGACATCTTCTTGACCAACCAGCAGGCTATCCGTTACACATTCCAATTGAGCAATGGCTTCTTGAGGATCCATCCAGAAATAGTCAGGATCCGCTTCCAAGGCATAATCCAAAATCCGTTCTGGACGAATCAACTCATCGTAGAATGGCAACTCCACCCCTTCTGGCAATGTGTACTCGAAATCGAGGTTTTGGTTTGCCGTTGATAGGGTAAACGAGCTATCCGTTACAGTCTCGCCGTATGGATTGACCAAGATAACAGCGCTTTGCGCGTCCTGGTCATCGGAATTCTCGTAAAGACGTACAACCGAATAAAACTGTCCAATCTCTCCTTCCTCATTGATCAATTCTGCGATATTCTCATCGTAGAAATTTCCGTAGTTATTGACGGCTCCTGGTCCAACCGTGCCTCGAACGAGCCCCCCGTTCTGAGACGCTGCATAGAAAGCATATTCGTAGCCTTCAACTTCCGTAATCTGAGAAATAGCACAATCGAATCCGTCTCCTCCATTCACTTCAACAGCTTCTTGATCACTCAAGAAATAGCCACTGGCAGGAATGAAGAGTGAACCGTTGTCTTGGGTGCCACCCAACACTGCACTGCGCGCACTGTGGTCCATACCATAGAACTGCGTCACCGAAAAGTCTCGGTTGATGTCGATGTAGCTATCGCCACCATCTGTGCTTTTATAAATCCCTCCGTCACCCACGATGTACATGTTACCACTTGGCGTAAACATGATGTCATGAATGTCAGCGTGAACGTCAAAATCTGTACCTGCAAAATCAAACGCGTATGCTGCCAATTCAGCTTGTTGATTCGGGCCAGAGCGCCACAATTCGATGCCACCAACGTAGGCCATTTCAGGATTTCCTTGTTGCACTCCCAAAGCCAAATCATAAATCCCTTGTGGTCTAGGAAGCGGAGTTGCTTCGGCAATACCAGCCGGCCACACATTGCTCCAAGTACCTTCTTGTCCTGCGCTACCTGAGTAATACAGCCCACCAAACGAACCACCGCTTGTCGCGAAGACAACAAAGGCACTATTCGCGTCATCAATGGAAATGGCTACACGCAAACGACCGTTTCCACTTTGTGGCAACACCGTGTCGTCATTGTTTGAGCCGGAAACCAATACGAAATCAGTGAAAGCCGCATCCGTGCTTCGGTAGACTCGACAGTTGGTCATCCCCACAAGCATATACGATCCATCCGCAGCAATGGCCATATCTGAAACAGGGCCACTGATGTTGCCCGGGCTCATTGTCAAAATACCGTTCTCAATGAAACCGTACCCTGCATTGCTTCCAAACCACACACGATCATCGTCGCCAGGATCAGCAACTAAAGCATCCGTTGCTGAAAAATCACCTGATCCGAACTGGCCTGGATCCGTGCCTTCAACCATGGAGAAATTCTCTCCGTCGTTGGACCACCAAATTCCTCGGCCACGAAATTCACTTCCTCCCTCTCCGGATCCGCCTTCATAAATTGAGCCAGAACCAACGTATAGATCGCCGTTTCCAGTGATAGCCAATGAGCCAATCACGGTATTGTCCAAACCAAACATTTGGTTCCAGTCGTTTCCGCCGTTATCGCTTTTCCATAGGCCGCCAGAAACTGACCCTGCGTAAAGAATGGTTTCTTCACTTCCATCTTCTGGAATCACAGCGACAATGGCGCGTGTTCGTCCACCGATGTTGTCAGGCCCCATTTCATTCCATTGATGCTCTGTGGAACGGTCGCTTGACCCCTGCTGAGCAGCCATGCGAATGACCTCATCCCGCAATTCGTTCATGCCGGATTCATTCATTTCACCCGTCTCGATGTCGCCGCGCATCAACTTCTGGATTTCCCAAGCACCATCAGGTGTTGTCTCCAGTTTATCCACCGTGCGCGGTGTGTATGAGGATGTTCCAGATTCAGAAATTGTGGCGGAATCTGCTGGTGAGAAACACAGCGTCCAGCCCAACAAAGCGAAGGTCGCTACCGCTCCGGCGGCAAAAAACTTGTTCAATTGCATGGTTACAGTTTTATCCATTCAGGAATCGAAAGATACAACAAAGGGACTGCTCTCAAAGCATCTGTAGCGACTTGTTGAGCCTGTCATGGTGGGGCAAGGGCATAAAATTCCTAAAACAATACGCCATCCGCACAATTTCAAGTATCAACAACTGTATGACCGACTAGAATAGATGCTTTTCAGCGTGGTAGCTGGACCGAACCAAAGGGCCACTTTCGACAAAACGAAATCCCTTTTCAAGACCCACCTCCTTCAGGTGTGCAAACACATCTGGATGAATAAATTCAGACACAGGCAAGTGTTTCGGAGTCGGCTGCAAATATTGCCCCAACGTCAGAACCTGACAGTCTACACTACGGAGATCATCCATGGCCTCGATCACCTCCTCTACTGTTTCTCCGAGGCCCAGCATGATACCCGATTTCGTTTTCATGCCCGCTTGACGCAATCGTCTTAAAACCTCAAGGCTTCGGTCATACTTGGCTTGGATGCGAACATGCTTCGTTAAACGCCGAACCGTTTCGAGGTTGTGAGAGACAATTTCTGGAGCCACTTCGATGACACGTTCCAGATTTTCCCATTTCCCTGCAAAATCAGGAATCAGTGTTTCCAGCGTGGTTGTAGGACTCTGGTGCCGAATTGCCCGCACTGTTTGCGCCCATATTTCACTACCACCATCGGGCATATCATCCCGATCGACTGACGTGATGACCGCGTGTTTGACGCCCATGAGTTTGACCGACTGTGCCACTCGACCCGGTTCGAAGGTATCTGCTTCCAAAGGCTTGCCTGTGGAGACATTGCAGAATCCGCAGCTCCGTGTGCAGATATTTCCCAAAATCATAAATGTAGCCGTCCCTGCACCCCAACATTCTCCCATATTGGGACAATGTCCGCTCTCACAAATGGTGTGCAACTTATGCTCTGACACAATTTCGCGCACTTTTTTGTACGGCTCACCCGTAGGCAACTTTACCCGCAGCCACTTGGGCTTAGGAACACGGCCTTTCAAAGCGTTTTCAGAAGAGGATGAAGTAGCAGTCATAATCAGCGGGTCCAATTGCTTCCCAGTTCAAAGGTCGCAAACAAAGTGACAAATGTTCGGCTATTCTGTTCAAAAGAAGAAGCAAATATTTCGGGATCAAAAAGAAAGGCATCGACGGCCACTCCCGCAGTCAAAGTCCGTTGCACATGGCGTTCAGTTCCATACTCAAAATCCAAGGCATAGCTCACATGAAATCCTGGGACCACCGACAATTCATCCAATCCATACATCCACTGTGATTGACCAAATATGTTGCTCGAAAAATGAATGGAAGGGTCGTATCGCTCAGTCGCGATATAATCATAGGGGATATCGGGGTAACCGATTTCCATGTAAACAGGCTTCAGCAAACCCAAAGTCATACCATAACGCCACAAACTGCTCACTCGAACAGCATCTTTGCGAAGCTTTTCGCTGTGCAATTTCTGCCCCCCTCTCCAAACACGAAAGAGGTACATTGAATTCACCTTTCCAAACACATAGGCTCGACCATCCTCATATACGGGGTTGGTTATTTTCTCTTCCTTCGGATGCTTAAAAAGCAACAAATCTGATCCCCACCAGCGAATCTTAGATGCATTCTGATAGAAGCCACGACGCAGCGTCAACCCTCCACCTTGAGTGAACAGCATCAGCCCGTATTGTATCTCATCTGTAAGTGGAACGACCGCTGCTCCGTCCGCTCCATAGACAGCGGCGTCTCCTGTAGCAACTGGAGCCACATCTTCTTGAGACCAAATTTGAGCAACCCAAACACAACTCACCCAGGTAAGGCAGATCGAAAGCGTTAGGTTAATAAAAATGCGCATACGCGTGCAAAGTTAGTTCGGAAGAAGCTCGAAGCATTGCACCTTTGCAACTCTTCACTTCAATCACTCTTTGCGATGGACCAAACGACTCCACAGTATCGGCTCACCTATCACGAACCTCTTCGAACAAACATGACGCATCTTGCATCTGGTCAAGATGTGATCACGGATGCTCCAATTGACAACCAAGGTCTCGGACAAGCATTCTCCCCTACCGACCTCGTTTCAGCCGCACTCGCGAGCTGCATCATGACCATTATGGGCATCAAAGCCAAAGACATGGGGCACCAGATTGAGAGCATGACTGCCGCAGTCACAAAGACCATGGCGTCAAACCCTAGAAGAATTGATTGCATCGACATCTCCCTGGAAATATCGATCCCGGGAGTCACAGAGAAGCAGCGAGAAATTTTAGAACGCACCACCCGTGCATGTCCGGTCGCCCGGTCACTGCACGGTGACGTCACCAAAAACGTATCGTTTGATTGGAGTTATTCGCAGACCTCCACTTCTGAATAAGCAGCACAAGCCTGATAGCTAGTCGCACACGACGCAAACAACGCCGCTGCTAAGCAAAGTCCCAAAGTCCATTGTAAAAACCGTGACATGATGCGGTTATTTAAAGATTAGTATTTCACAAACGAAATATCCTTTCCCAAGGTTACGTTTCGATGTACCTTCCTCACATGGCGAATCCACAACTTATCACCATTCTATTCTTTATAGTGACCTTCATGTGCGCCGCGATCCTGGTCGTACTCTGGGTTTCAGCGCGGCGTAACAAACCCACCAACAGAGAATCAGAGGGTATTGATTTAGAAGCTTTTACACGTCTGCGTGTTGAACGCGATGAACGCACCGAAACGTGTGAACGACTGCGCAATGAGTTGGAAGCTTCCCGAACAGCCTTGCAAAAAACCATTGAAGAGAAGGGGAAAGCTGAACAAAAGGCCTCCGATTTGGAATCCGGCCAAGCAGAACGCGAAGTCCGCATGCGGAAAGAGTTTGACCTACTCGCACGCAACATCATGGAAGAAAATGCCGACCGCCATCAAAAAGAATTGGCCAATAACGGTAAAAAAACATTGGAGGATGTTCTCAATCCCATGAAAGAGCGCTTTTCTGAACTGCAAAAGCAGATGAAGGAATTTTATGGCAGTGAGCGCGAGCAACTCGGACAATTGGACAAGGAATTGGAGAAGCTCTTCAAGTTGAACCAATCCTTGCAAACCGATGCTCAAAATTTAACGTCAGCACTGAAAGGAGATAGCAAAGTGCAGGGAGACTGGGGAGAATATCAATTGGAACGAATTCTCGAACAAGTAGGACTGAATGAAGGAACGCATTTTTCAAAACAGTCAACGGTCAAGAACGAAGATGGTAGATCGCTCCGACCTGACTTCTTAATTCACCTTCCAGACGAGAAGGTCCTGGTGATTGACAGCAAAGTGAGCCTTACAGCGTACGAGCGTTTGACCCATGCGGAGAGCGATGAAGAACAGAAGCTTCAAACCAAACTACACGTTCAAAGCATTCAAAAGCACATCCGAGAATTGGGAGCAAAAAACTATGCTCAACTTTACGGCAAGAGCACGGATTATGCATTGATGTTTGTCCCGGTCGAAGCCGCATGGATGGCACTCGGTAAAGCCCTTCCTGAACTTCAAGAAGAAGGCCTCCGTAAAAACGTCTTGGTGGTATCAACGAGCACCTTGATTGCAACGCTCCGTACCATCAGCTATGTATGGCAGCAAGAAGAGCAAAAGGCCAATATCCAACGCATAGCAGAACGAGGAGGCAAGCTATACGATCAGCTCAATCGTTTCGTTGGGTCCCTGCTGGATGTCGGCAAGAAACTCGGCCAGGCCAACGCCAGTTATGACGAAGCCTTGAAACGATTGAAAACGGGAAAAGGCAGCGCCATTCGACAAGCAGAAATGATGCGCGAATTGGGAGTCCCCGTGAAAACGACCATGCCGGAGGAATTACTTGATCATTCCGACACGTGGGGAACTGCAGCGGAGATTTCACCCTCGGACGAAGCAGAAGCGAAAGCATGATCCGGAGAAGTCCCTACAATTGGATTCCGATGGCGTTTGGTTTTTCCATCTTGATGGCTTCATCGGGCTGTATAACCACCACGCAGACACTTTCAGCCAATACCAATCGTCCTTACGATTACGAATCAAGCTTGCTGCATCCGCGAGCGGTGATCGTACCGTTTGATCAAGATTCTGCCGATGTCTACCTCGAAGTCAGACGATCCGAATGTCTTTATTTGCGAGAATCTCCGCAATCACCATTCGTCTCAGCGCTTGTTTGGCAGCTCGGAAACGCCTCCTTCCAGTGGAATGACACGTTGGTTTCGTTTGCCCCTGAATGGGACCGCCGGTCAGTGCGCCTCGCATGGGACGATCTGTTTCTCGAAAACGAATCGACGAACCAAATCAAAACAGTACTCCAGGATATCCTGAGAAAAACAAGTGCCACATGGAATGTCTCCGTGTCGGACCCTCAAAGCAATCGTGCTGCATTCAACACCGATCGGTGGCCTTATAGTGGTCAGCATGCCGTTGTTGGTGATACCGTGTTATTTCAAGCCCCAGCAGGTTCCCTGTGGCGCCATGCCAGTATTCCAGTGCCCGAATCGATGCCCGCTCCGCCGTTCTCTTTTGTCAAGGACCGTTCAGACACACTTCAACCCATTCTGCGTTCATCGGTTCTAGCCAACGAACAGGGTTGGGCTTCCTATGTCGTGGATGAAGGCATCAATGTAATCCTCGACGCCGTTGACACCCGAAACATCGTGCAGCGCACGCACGGCACAAAACTGCCTTACGACCAAGTCCGGGATCTGCGCTTGATGATCCAATCAAGTCGCTACATCACGGCACGCTCTGAATTTGAGCAAATGAAAGGAAGTGCCGATCCCAAGGCGGCCCTGGATGCCTTCTGGCTAAACTGTGCCAATGAAAAAGATCTAGGCTCCCAGCTGATTGCCACCTATTATGGACGTGTCGAGGAAGCCAATCGGTTTTTTAGCGGAGTATTGCCTGGATGGAGAACGGACCGAGGAATGGTCCACATTGTCTTCGGCATTCCACAGAAAATCCGAAAATCCAGGGACAGCGAATGGTGGATTTATGGTGAAGAGGGATCGATTAACGCTGTGACTTTTCGATTTCTTAGAAAGGACCACCCATGGGACAACAACTTTTATACACTTGGCCGAAACATCCAATACCGCATGCCTTGGGACCGAATGGTGACCAATTGGCGCAACGGGCGCATTTCGCCTGACTGATGTTGCTTATTCAAGGGGTACCTTTGACTCGCAATTGTGTGATTTTCATTGTGTGAATTCCTTAGAACGGCCCCATGTCAAACGATTTTCCTTCCGGCCCCTCTGACTCAAGAGACAGACCTTCCTTTTCTTCTGCCGATGGCGGACGTCCTCATGAGAAGCGGCATGGAGAATACCGCAGTCCCGCGAAGCCACGCGGCAATGACGGCCACTCGTTTCGAAAGCGAGCGCCCGAATCAGCATCACTGATCATTGGATGGCACCCTGTACTCGAAGCTTTGGATGCCGGCAAAGAGCTGCAACGCGTCCTGATTCAAAGGGATGAAAAAAGCGAGCGCACAGGAGCCTTGCTCCAACAATTGCGGGATTTGGACATTCCTGTACAGCGGGTTCCCCGAGAAAAACTCGATCGGATTACCCAAAAGAACCACCAAGGATTGGTCGCTTTTCTATCACCCATTGTATTTCAGCCATTGGAGGAACTGATTTCCCGGGCTTATGAAGCCGGTGAATCTCCACTCTTCGTTGCAGTTGACGGTGTAACGGATGTGCGGAATTTAGGAGCAATCGCGCGAAGTGCGGAATGTTTTGGCGCAACCGCATTGATCATACCTGCTGCTGGAGTCGCTCCGATTCAAGAAGATGCGATCAAATCCTCTTCAGGAGCATTGCTGCGATTGCCCGTTTCGAGGGCGGCTCACCTCCCAACCGCATTGCAAACACTGATGGCCAATGGCATCCGTTTGGTTGCTCTCTCGGAGAAGGCTGCAGAGCCGATTCATGAGGCTGAATTGCCCCTTCCAATGTGTTTGGTATTGGGAGATGAGGAGCAGGGGATTTCATCCGAAGTCTTCCACAAGTGCGAGATGCAGGTCCAATTGCCCATGGTAGGAAAGACTGGAAGCTTGAATGTTTCGGTTGCCGCAGGCATCGCTTTATCCCATATTGCCTTGTGGAAACTCCGTCAAGAGGCCGGTAACTAGTCTCTTCAAAGCGCATAATATTGTTGGAGGTGGAAATGTCTTCACCCATTCACAGTTGATTTGGCTTTGAAAAATCCAATCTCCCCTCCTAGCGCCTCGACCGCTGCAGCTACGCGCTCTTTGCTCTCCTTTGCCTTGATTGGTTTGGGAATTCTCATTTTGCTACCGTCGTGCAATTCTCGCCACTACTGGAAAGCGATGAAGGCGTACGATGACGCGCGTTATCAAGATGCCACAAAATCGTTGCAACAAGCCGTTATCCAATGGCCCAATGATTCCATGGCTTGGAGAATGCTGGGACAAACGCAGCTTTTTACGGCCGATTTTGAAGGAGCCGAAAAAACATTTGAGGAGCTAGATCATCGCGCAATGGTCTCGAAACAAGACCGATTGGATTGGGCAACAGCTCTGATGAATCAAGGGAAATATGGCGCATCAGCCACCATTCTTGAACCCCTGATGGTAGCGACCCAACCGGATGTCTATGCATCGGTTTTATGGGGGAAATGTGAAAAGCAGCTGTTCATCGAAAGTGACCATCGTTTCTGGGACGTGCAGTCATTTGACATCCCGGAAATCCCTGTCGCTTCTTCGCCTCGAATCAGCGAAGGCCGGGTGTATTTCTCAAGTGAACCCTACCAGTGGGGTGAAGCCACACCACTGGCACGTATGGATCAGCAGGAGATGTACGTATTGGATTTAGCCGCACGGGATCGTCGCGTGATGCGCACTTCCCAATATTCGTCTTGGGATGTCCCCAAACACGATGGTCTTGTCAGCCTTTCTCCTGACGGCAGAGCAATCGCTTTCTCTCGCAAATCAAAAGATGGCTTGGCATGGTTCGGTGACCCCATGACCGGAGGCTACCAGCTGCTCGTTGCGCAGCGAACGGCTACAGGTGACTGGACCAATCCAACCCCGTTTCCTTTTGTCGAAAAAGGATACACCTTTGTTCATCCAACATGGTCTCCAGACGGGAGTCGCTTGTATTTCGCCACAGACCTCCCCTCTCCAGAGTCACAAGGAGGAATCGACTTGTGGTATTCCGATCGAAACGGCACCTTTTGGGAAGAACCGATCAATTTGGGGCCGACAGTCAACACGACGGGAGATGAAGTTTTCCCTTCATTTGACGCAGAGGGGAAACTCTACTTTTCGTCCAACGGACATCCAAGCCTTGGAGGACTCGACATCTATTCCACGGAACGCATTCCGACCAACTCCGAATCGCAAAGAAATTGGCGCGACGGGGATGAGTGGACTGCCCCGCAGCGCATGCCATTTCCTGTGAACACGCTATCTGATGACCATTCATTTGCTCTCGCTCCCGATGGACAAACTGGTTTCATTAGCTCTGATCGCTCGGGCATTGACAAAATCTATCAAATCAAATTGCTGGAGAATTGGAAGACCTATGAATTCACCACCCTCTCTTCGAAATCGAATCACATTGTTCCGCGTGTTCCAATGGTGCTCATCGATGAACAAAATGCTTCGGCCATCCAATTTACCAGCGACCTCAACGGCTTGGCTTCTATAGCGCTCCCGCCTCATCGCAATTACCGATTGGAGATGAAGATACCGGGGTACATCGTACAACACCGAGACATTGCTGTGGATGACCTCCAGGGTCAAACCACCTTGGAACTGACACCGGTAACTGCTTTGAGAGATTACAATTTTATTGAATCCATGGCAGGTGGACAGCCCTTTGAATTGGCCTTGCAACATGGACCGATGGCTACAAAGCTCAACAACCGGGAGCGCGATGAGCTGCTCATTTTGGTTGATTTCCTTCGCATGAATCCACAGATGCTTCTCGAAATTCGAACGCACGAAGATGCCGCATCGTATCAAGATGATCTGGACAATAAAACAGGGCGCGTCACAAAATCACGGGCCATTGAACTCGAATCCTATTTGCTCAAGCGGGGTGTTTCGTCGAAACAACTTATCGCCATCGGCAAGGGAACGAACGAATTGCGGAACACCTGTGAACCCGGAACGCCGTGTTCGAACATTTGCCATGCTGAAAACCGGAGGACAGAATTTAGAATCTACGGATTGCTGCAGCGAATGCCAGGCCAAATTGACCCCATTCCATTCACCAGAACTCAGGATAACACCACGCCAGCGCAACGATTGGATTAGAGGCTACCTCCTGCCTTTTCATAAAACAACATCCAACAAAAAAGCCCGAGCCATTGGCCCGGGCTTTTTTTATACCTCCAATTCAATTAGTCTCGGAACGCTGCACCGCGGTAAACTGCAGCTTGACCAAGCTCCTGCTCAATACGCAAAAGCTGGTTGTACTTGGCAACACGATCTGAACGACTGGCCGAACCCGTTTTGATTTGACCCGTATTCAAAGCCACAGCCAAATCAGCTATGGTGGTATCCTCTGTTTCACCTGAGCGGTGACTCATAACGCTGGTATAGCCATTGCGATGTGCTAAACTAACCGCATCAATGGTCTCTGTCAGCGTGCCAATTTGATTGACCTTGATCAGAATAGAATTGGCAATGTCATTCTCGATTCCACGAGACAAGCGGTGGGTGTTGGTCACAAACAAATCATCCCCAACCAATTGAATCTTGTCACCGACCGATTGCGTCAATAGCTTCCATGCGTCCCAATCGTCCTCAGCCAAGCCGTCTTCAATGCTAATGATAGGATACTTGTCACACCATCCCTTCCAGAAATTGACCAAGTCCTTGCCCTCCATACGATCACCCGTAGACTCGAACAAATACAAGCCCTTCTCTGCATCGTAAAACTCAGATGCTGCAGCATCTAAAGAAATGAGCAAATCCTCTCCTGGGCGATAGCCTGCCTTTTCGATGGCCTCAATGACGACCTCGATGGCTTCATCATTTGATTTCAAATTTGGAGCAAACCCACCTTCGTCACCCACATTCGTTGAGTGACCTTTTTTCTTCAACACGTCTTTCAACGCATGAAAGACTTCGGTGCCCATGCGCAAACCGTCCGAAAACGTTTCCGCTCCCACGGGCATGACCATGAACTCCTGAATATCTATCTTATTGTCAGCATGAGACCCCCCGTTGAGGATGTTCATCATAGGCACTGGCAAGGTATGAGCATTCACTCCTCCGATGTACCGGTACAATGACTGACCAGAGCAATCTGCCGCGGCATGTGCAACTGCAAGGCTGACACCTAAAATGGCATTGGCTCCCAGTTTGGCTTTATTGGATGTGCCATCCAAGTCGATCATGACCTGATCGATGTCACGTTGATCAAAAACATCAAATCCATTCAACTCATCATTGAGGAGATTGTTGACGTGATCGACTGCCTTGCTCACTCCTTTGCCCATCCACTCATCTCCTCCATCACGCAATTCAATTGCTTCATGGATTCCGGTGGACGCTCCAGATGGAACTGCGGCACGGCCCATATTCCCATCACCGGTGATGACATCGACTTCGATGGTCGGATTGCCTCGAGAATCGAGAATTTGACGTGCTTGGATTTCTTCAATATAGCTCATGATCTTGGATCAAGTAGTTGACGTTGCCTCGGGGGAAATCCCTGTGGCACCTCGGCTCATTTCCGAAGCAGCGCTTTCTAGCGGAAGCCTTAAAAGCGGTGCGAAGTTAAGGCATCAATCGAGCACCACAACCCGTTTCATATTCTCGACGAACTGATCGAATAGATAGCGGCTATCGTGAGGCCCGGCTGATGCTTCAGGGTGATACTGAACAGAAAAAACAGGACGCCCCTTCAAGGCGATGCCAGCAACGGTATCGTCATTCAAATGAATGTGAGTCACTTCGACATCTGGAGCGGCCTGCAACGAATCTCGATCAACTACAAAACCGTGATTTTGAGATGTAATTTCAGCCTTGCCCGTTAGCAAATTCTTTACGGGATGGTTCACTCCACGGTGACCGTTGAACATCTTGACGGTTCGGAGCCCTTGGCTCAGCGCTAATACCTGATGGCCTAAGCAAATTCCAAATATCGGTTTGTCCGAATCCACCAAGGCTTTCACCGTTTCGACTGTTTCCAACATTGCTCCCGGGTCTCCTGGGCCATTGGACAGCATGATCCCATCGGGAGACCAAGCCAGCATCTCCTCTGCACTTGTATGCATTGGGAACACACGTACAGTGCAACCTCGATCAGTCAGACATTGAACAATGCTACGTTTGACACCAAGGTCAAGCAATGCTACACGTGAGTTTGAAACGGTTCCAACGGCGGGAACTGCATCATACTCGGCTGCTGTAGTTACCTCACTGCTCAATTCCAACCCCTCCATTGAAGGGACGGCTTCAAGCCTCCTCATGAGTTCGGACTCATCGGTTCCATCGCTGCAAATGATGGCGTTCATTGCACCACTTTGACGAATGTGACGCACAAGTGCTCGTGTATCCAAATCACAGATACCCACCACTGCATCACGCTCTAAGAAATCCTGCAACGTTCCACTCGCTCCCGCTCTACTGGCGATTGATGAGTAGTTCTTTGTAACAAGACCGGCTATTTGGACTTTCTTGGATTCTACCTCCTCCTCATGCACCCCATAATTGCCTATGTGCGCAGTCGCCATAACAAGAATTTGCCGGTGATAGCTCGGATCTGTGAAAATCTCTTGGTACCCATACATTCCTGTATTGAAAGCAATCTCACCTGTAGTAATGCCCAATGCCCCCGCAGAGTGGCCTTCAAATCGCTTACCATCTGCCAGTAACAGAACTGCTGGCACTTTCGAATCACGCGTTTTACCCATGGCGCAAAGATAACAGTGCGTTTGAATTCTATCGCCTCTTTGAGGAAGCACTTATCCGCAAAAAAAGCGGAGCGATGTCAAAAAAGTCGACATAAAAAAAACGGACAGCTTTTGGCTGTCCGTTTTCAATTCTAGTAAAAGAACTCAGTCTTTCTTTTCTTCGTCTGAAGGAGTCTCCGTTGCATCATCCGCTGGAGTTTCCTCTGCGGCTGCGGCTGGGGCTTCTTCTGCAGCTGGAGTTTCCTCTGCTGCGGCTACTGGAGCTTCTTCTGCTACAGGTGTTTCCTCTGCGGCGGCTGGAGCTTCCTCTGCAGCGGCGGCTGGAGCTTCTTCTGCTACTTCTGTCACTGCTTCTACGACAGGAGCTGAGGCTGTGCCCGCTCCACGACGAGAACGACGAGAACGCTTTTTCTTAGGCTCAGTTCCGTATACGTCATTGAAATCGACAAGCTCCATCATACACATCTCTGCATTGTCTCCCAATCGGTTGCCTGTTCGGATGATCCGCGTATAGCCCCCCTCTCGAGTGGCTACTTTCGGTCCTACAGAACGAAACAACTCGGTTACCGCATACTTGCTACCAAGTACACTAAACGCAATACGTCGACTGTGTGTCGTGTCTGCTTTAGACCGTGTGACCAATGGCTCTACAACACTCCGCAAAGCTTTCGCTTTGGCAACAGTTGTTGTGATGCGCTTGTGCTCAATCAACGAGCACGCCATGTTGGATAACATGGCCCGACGGTGAGCGGTCTTACGACCTAGGTGGTTAAAGTTCTTATTGTGACGCATGGCTTCACTCTTTGTCGAGTTTGTACTTGCTCACATCCATACCGAATGTGAGGTTTTTGTTCTCAACCAAATCTTCCAACTCCGTTAATGACTTCTTACCGAAGTTACGGAATTTCAATAGGTCGTTTTTATTGTAGCTGACCAGTTCTCCGAGGGTCTCTATGTCAGCTGCCTTGAGGCAATTCAATGCGCGAACGCTCAAATCCATATCGCTCAACTTAGTTTTGAGCAATTGGCGCATGTGCAAGCTAGACTCATCGAATTCTTCTACCTCAACACGCTCCTCTAATTCCAAGGAAATGCGTTCATCGCTGAACAACATAAAGTGCTGAATCAAAATCTTCGCTGACTCCTGCAGAGCATCCTTCGGTGTGATGCTTCCATCGCATTCGATTTGGAGAATCAACTTCTCGTAATCGGTACGCTGCTCAACACGGTAGTTCTCTACCTCATACTGCACGTTCCGGATCGGCGTGAAAATGGAATCGATTGCAATCGTTCCAAGAGCAACCTCTTCCTTCTTATTGTCTTCAGCTTGGACGTATCCACGTCCTTTACCAATAACAATTTCAATAGAGAGGCTTACAGACTCGTCCATGTTACAGATGACATGATCTGGATTCATCACTTGGAAAGCACTGGTAAATTTACCGATGTCTCCTGCAGTGAATGACTTCTGACCCGCAACTTTAACGGTTACAGTCTCTCCTTCTGACCCATCAATTTGACGCTTGAAGCGGACTTGCTTCATGTTCAAAATCATATCGGTCACGTCCTCACGAACTCCCTTTATGGTAGAGTACTCATGTCCAACTCCATCGACCTTGATCGTGGTGATGGCATACCCTTCCAAAGAAGAAAGTAAAATGCGACGCAATGCATTGCCTACTGTAATCCCAAATCCGGGCTCGAGCGGGCGAAATTCGAAGCGACCGTTGAACTCTGTAGAGTCCAACATGATCACCTTGTCTGGTTTCTGAAAATCTAGAATAGCCATTTGATGAAGGGATTTGGATTACTTCGAATACAATTCTACAATGAGAGACTCCTTGATGTTCTCTGGAATTTGATCCCGCGTTGGTACGTTAATAAACGTCCCAGACATGGTCTGCACATTCCAATCCAACCAATCCAAACGATTAGCTGTTGCACCGAGCGCGCTCGAAATCACAGACATGGATTTGCTCTTTTCCCGCACCGCGACAACGTCACCTGGACGCATACGGTATGAAGGAATGTTGACAACATGACCATTCACCATAACGTGACGGTGAGTTACCAGTTGACGAGCTCCACGACGCGTCGAGGCGATGCCTAAACGGTAAACGACATTGTCCAATCGGCTTTCGCAGAATTGGAGCAAAATTTCGCCAGTAATGCCCTGGCGAGCGTTTGCCGCTTTAAACATATTGGAGAATTGCTTCTCCAAAATGCCGTACGTGTACTTGGCCTTTTGCTTTTCAGCAAGCTGCACAGAGTATTCAGATTCTTTTTTACGACGACGTGAGTTGCCGTGTTGTCCCGGTCCATAAGGACGGCGCTCGAGCGCTTTGTCCGGTCCGAAGATTGCCTCCTTAAAACGGCGGCTGATTTTTGATTTGGGTCCGCGATAACGTGCCATATCGGTTGTTCAGTTCTAGGATTCGACGATGATGAATTATACGCGGCGACGCTTTGGAGGGCGGCAACCGTTGTGAGGAAACGGAGTAACATCGATGATCTCGATGATCTCTATTCCCATGTTATGGAGGGCCCGCATCGCGCTTTCGCGACCTGCACCCGGTCCTTTCACAAATGCCCGGATTTTTCTCAATCCGAGATCGTGCGCTTCGCGACCACAATCTTCAGCAGCTACTTGAGCTGCGTAAGGCGTGTTCTTCTTAGAGCCCCGGAAACCCATCTTTCCGGCACTAGACCAAGAAATCACTTGCCCAGTATTATTGGTCAACGAAATGATGATGTTGTTGAAGGATGAGTGGATGTGGACTTGGCCAGAGGCCTCCACAACCACTTTCTTCTTTTTCTTGACGTTCTTCGCCATCGTCTGAATATTTAGGTGATCAGCCCCTTAACAGGGCCAGTTAATCCGTTATTGAGTAACTATTACTTCTTCTTGTTCGCAACAGTCTTCCGCTTGCCTTTCCGCGTACGGGAGTTGTTCTTCGTGCGTTGACCACGCAATGGTAAACCATTACGATGACGAATGCCTCGATTCGAACCGATGTCCATCAATCGCTTGATATGGGACTGCACTTCTGAACGCAGCTCACCCTCGACCTTAAAGCCAGTGGTGATGCTGTTACGAACTGCTCCGATTTCTTCGTCGGTCCATTCTTCAACTTTCTTGTCTTCTGACACTCCGCATTCCGCGAGAATTTTAGACGAACGACTTCGTCCGATTCCGTAGATGTACGTGAGTGAAATGACTCCGCGCTTATTGCGAGGAATGTCGATACCTGCTATACGTGCCATGGGCGATGGGTTAGGCTACGTCAAGGTTAACCCTGACGTTGCTTCATTTTAGGATTCTTCTTGTTGATGACATACAAACGACCCTTACGACGTACAATCTTGCAGTCGGTGGTGCGTTTTTTTAGGGAAGCACGAACTTTCATGGTGCGGTTATTTCTTGTAGCGGAAAGAGATCCGTCCTTTTGTTAAATCATAGGGTGACATGTCCACGCGCACTCGATCTCCAGGTAAGATTTTGATGTAATACATCCGCATCTTTCCAGATATGTGGGCAGTGATGATGTGCCCGTTTTCCAACTCCACCCGAAACATTGCATTTGACAAAGCTTCGAGTATCGTTCCATCTTGCGTTATGGACGCTTGTTTGGCCATTCAGATTAAACTCTTAAACGTTTCTATTCTTCTTTAAAACTTCTTCTATCTCATTAAAACTCGAGAGAACGTCCGCTTGGTTCTTGCGCACTACGACATCGTGTTCGAAGTGTGCACTCACCTTACGGTCTGCCGTCACGATCGTCCATCCATCATCCTCATGGAAGATTTCTTTTCGACCCAAGTTGATCATAGGTTCAATGGCCAGCACCATGCCGTCCATCAAGCGAGGACCATTTCCTCGTCTCCCATAATTTGGAACTTCCGGTGCTTCATGCAAACTCCGTCCCAAACCGTGACCAACCAATTCCCGAACAACTCCGTAACCATTTTGCTCAGCATGTGATTGACAAGCAAATCCGATATCTCCGATTCGCTTTCCAACCACCGCTTGCTCAATCGCTAGCAGGAGGCATTCTTTGGTGACGTCTAGCAGCTTTTGCACCTCAGAGGATATGTCGCCCACCGCAAAGGTGTACGCACTGTCTCCGTAAAACTCATTCTTCAATACTCCACAATCGATGGACACAATGTCCCCATCCTCAAGAGGACGGTCGTTTGGAATACCGTGCACGACAGACTCATTGACTGACGTACACAAGGAATTTGGAAAGCCTCCATATCCCTTGAATCCTGGTTCCGCGCCATGGTCTCGGATAAACTCCTCAGCCACAGCATCTAGTTGCAATGTTGTCACACCAGGACGAATCCTTTCAGCAACAACTGCTAACGTTTTCCCTACAAGCAAAGAACTCTCCCGAAGGAGTTCGACCTCTTCGTCCGTTTTTATAAGCACGCGTCGGCCAAAACTCATTTCAGGTTATCCTGTTATGCCGCCCACAGGTGACTGCGGACGACCACGCAATTTTCCAGACTTCATCAAACCGTCGTAATGACGCGAAAGCAAATAGCTCTCAATTTGTTGAAGGGTATCCAAAATGACTCCTACCATAATCAACAACGACGTTCCGCCGAAGAAAATGGAAAAGCCTTGCGCATTCGTTACTCCAAGACTGAACACAATCGCTGGAAGGATTGCAATCAATGCCAAAAACAGTGATCCAGGAAGCGTGATGTTTGACAACACTCTCTCTAAAAATTCAGCTGTTGGTTTTCCAGGCTTTATTCCTGGAACAAAACTATTCTGTCGCTTCAAGTCATCCGCCATTTGGTTCGGGTTGACTGTGATCGCTGTATAGAAATACGTAAATACAACGATCACCACAAAGAAGATTAAGTTGTACCAAAAACCGTTGAAGTCAGCCAAACTTTGGATGGCCGCATTCTGTTGGAATGTTTCACTTTGAGTCAAATACAATGGAACGAACATAATCGCTTGCGCGAAAATGATTGGCATGACTCCGGCTGAATTGACTTTCAAGGGGATGAAGCTACGTGCTCCCTCTCCTTGTGGCATGTGTGATCCACCTGCCTGCATTTTTGCCATTTGAACAGGAACCTTTCGCAAGGCCTGAACCAACGCAACACTGCAACCAATAACAACCAATAAGAATGCCATTTCAACCAAGAAGAAGAACAATCCTGTATCCGGGTGAATAAATTCCTGAATGATCGCTTGTGGGAACGTAGCGATAATACCAATCATGATGAGCAAAGAAATTCCATTCCCTACCCCCTTATCAGTAATACGCTCACCTAACCACATGATCACCAGAGTCGACGATACGAGAATAACCATAGCGCTGAACCACCAGAATGTGGACGGGTTCGCAACCGCACCAGGAACTGCTACGACTGATGTCGCCAAGTAGCCCGGAGCCTGAACCAGCGTAATCGCTATGGTCAGAAAACGCGTGTACTGATTGATTTTCTTTCGCCCACTCTCACCCTCAGCCTGCATCTTTTGAACAGCAGGAACAGCGATACCGAGCAGTTGAACAATGATGGATGCCGAGATATACGGCATGATGCCCAACGCAAAAATGGAAGCTCTGCTGAATGCCCCACCTGTAAACAGGGAAAGCAAGTCGCCCAAGCCACCGCTTCCGGAAGAAGCCATTTGTTCCGCCAAGACGTCACTATTGACTCCTGGAATCACAATGAATGATCCAATTCGGTAAACCAAAATCAACCCGAGTGTAATGCCCAATTTCTTGCGCAACTCCTCATGGTTCCAAATATTTCGGATTTGGGTAAAGAAATTCTTCATTCGTCTGGTGAATTATACTTCAGCTACTTGACCACCTGCAGCCTCAATGGCCGCGCGTGCAGAAGCAGAGAATTTATGCGCCTCTATAGAAATGCCCGTTGCGAGTTCACCTCGACCCAAAATCTTGATTAAGTCACGCTTTCCAGCGAGGCCGTTGTCCATCAAATCTTGCAATTTGATCGCTTTCAAAGACTTTCGCTCGATCAACTCCTGAAGGGTGTCCAAGTTGATTCCTTTGTACTCCACCCGGTTCGGGTTGGTAAAACCAAATTTTGGAACACGACGTTGAAGAGGTTGTTGACCGCCTTCAAAACCGATTTTACTCTTGTAGCCAGAGCGGGATTTCGCGCCTTTGTGTCCACGTGTTGAAGTTCCTCCGTGACCGGATCCTTCACCGCGACCAACTCGCTTGCGCTGCTTCCTAGATCCAGCTGCGTGTTGCAGATTGCTGAGATTCATGGTTAATGCTGGTTATGTGATTATACCTCTTCGATTTTCACGAGATGCGAAACTTTGCGAATCATTCCCATGATTTGCGGAGTCGCTTCGTGCTCGACAGGATTATGCAATTTTTTAATACCTAAGGCTTGAATAGTAGCCTTTTGACGCTTCGGACGATTGATGGCGCTCCGAACTTGGGTGACGATAACTTTTCCCATGACTGAAACGATTAACCGTTAAATACTTTGTGTACCGAAATGCCACGCAAATCCGCAATGTCCTTAGCACTTCGCAACGCCTGAAGCGCATTGAAGGTTGCCTTGACTACATTGTGAGGATTGCTTGACCCCAAAGACTTCGCAAGTACATCCTTGATGCCAGCGCTTTCCAAAACAGCTCGCATCGCACCTCCGGCGATCACACCCGTTCCTGGAGAAGCTGGACGAATCATAACATGTGCTCCAGCGAATTTCATCTCTTGGGCGTGAGGAATCGTTCCTTTTACTAAAGGCACCTCAACCATGTTCTTCTTCGCGTCTTCGATGCCTTTTTGAATGGCAGTTGCGACTTCACGACTCTTACCAAGTCCGTGACCCACTCGGCCCTTCTCATCTCCTACGACCATGATGGAGCTAAAGCTGAAGGTTCGTCCACCTTTAGTGGTCTTCGCTACTCGGTTGATTCCAACCAAACGCTCCTTCAAATCGGGATCCCCCGTGCGCGATTGCTGTTGCTGATCGCGGCCTTTACGTTGTTGACGTTGTTCCATCTTTCCTTAGAATTTGAGCCCTCCTGCGCGGGCGGCTTCTGCCAATGTCTTGATTCGGCCGTGGTACAAGTAACCGTTTCGATCGAATACGACCGACTCAATTCCAGCAGCCTTTGCTTTTTCCGCAATCATCTTACCTACTGTGTTCGCCTGTTCCAATTTTGGAACAGATTGCGCTTCCTTATCTCCGAATGACGCTGCAGCAGCCAACGTGCGGCCTGATGCATCATCAATGATTTGAGCATAAATCTGCTTGTTACTGCGGAACACAGACAATCGAGGACAGCTAGACGTCCCTTGGATTTTTCCGCGGACTCGGCGCTTGACGCGCTTACGAGCCAATGTTTTTTTCGTTCCCATGTGATTCGATTATTTAGCAGCTGTCTTACCTGCCTTACGACGGATTTGCTCACCCGTATAACGGATCCCTTTGCCTTTGTATGGCTCAGGCTTGCGAAGTGAACGGATTTTAGCGGCTACAGTCCCAATCAATTGCTTGTCGTGAGACGAGAGCTTGACATATGGGTTTGCACCTTTCTTCGTGTCCGCATCCAATTTAATTTCCTTCGGCAAGCGCATGACAATAGGGTGACTATACCCCAAAGCCAACGTTAAATCTTGACCTGAGCATGAAGCTCGGAAACCGACACCCACCAACTCTAGAGAGATAGCGTACCCTTCGGTTACGCCAACGATCATGTTGTTGACCAGCGCACGGTACAACCCGTGCTTCGCTCGGTGATCCTTATTGTCAGAAGGACGTGAGAACGTGAGGACATTGTCCTGTAAGTCCATGGTGATTTCTGGAGAGACCACTTCCTGTAGCTCCCCTTTGGGGCCCTTTACCGTAACCGTGCTCCCCTCAATGCTGAGAGTAACGCCGTCAGGGACTGTGATGGGTGATTTACCTATACGTGACATGATGATGTTCCGTTTTTCTCTTCTTTCAATAAACTGTACAAATCAACTCGCCTCCGATGTTCATCTTTCGCGCTTCTTTATCAGTCATGAGACCTTTTGAAGTCGAAACGATGCACACACCCAAACCGTTCAATACACGTGGCAAATCAGATGGACCTGCGTAGCGACGCAATCCAGGTGTTGAAACGCGCTTTAATTCTGTTATCGCAGGACGCTTTGACTTACTGTCATAACGCAATGCAATTTTGATGGAACCTTGGTATCCCTCTTCTACAAACTTGAAATTCAAGATGTAACCCTTATCAAAAAGAATTCGGGTCATTTCCTTCTTCAAGTTGGAAGCTGGAATCTCCACGACCTTGTGTCCCGCCATTTGGGCGTTACGGATGCGGGTCAAATAATCTGCTATTGGATCAGTATACATGATGCTTCTAATCGTGGTTTACCAGCTTGCCTTTTTAACTCCGGGTATCTTACCCGACAATGCCATTTTCCGGAACAAAACCCGAGAAATACCGAATTGTCGCATATATCCTCGTGGACGTCCCGTGATCTGACAACGGTTGTGCATTCGCACTGCCGCACTGTTTGGTGGGAGCTTCTGGAACCCCACCCAGTCACCAGCAGCTTTTAAAGCTGCTCGCTTTGACGCATACTTAGCGACCATTCGCTCGCGCTTGCGCTCACGCGCTTTCATTGATTCCTTAGCCATCTTAGTTCTTTTTGAAAGGGAATCCGAATCCTGATAACAAAGCCTGTGCTTCTTCGTCAGTGTTCGCGTTCGTTACGATGGTGATGTCCATTCCATTGAAATACTTCACTTCATCAAGGCTGATCTCCGGGAAGATAATCTGCTCCTTCACCCCAAAGGTAAAGTTTCCGCGACCATCAAAACCTTTGGATCGAATGCCTTGGAAATCTCTTGTTCTTGGCAGGGATACTGCAATCAAGCGATCGAGAAATTCATACATCTTATCACGACGCAACGTTACACGAGCTCCAATCGGCATGCCTTTACGCAGCTTAAAGTTGGAAACGTCTTTGGTTGAAATCGTCTGAACTGCCTTTTGACCAACAATTCGTGACATCTCATCCGTAGCCTGTTCTACGATTTTCTTATCAGCAATTGCCTTTCCCAAACCTTGGTTTAGGCAAATCTTCGTAATGCTAGGTACCTGCATCACGGACTTGTATTCGAACTGCTTCAGCATGTTCGGTACAATTTCCTCAGCGTACTGAGTCTGGAGTCGGGGGATGTACGTCATCACTTGAGCTCCTCTTTAGTTTTCTTTGAATAACGAACCAACTTGCCATCATCTCCACGACGACGACCTAGCCGGGCGGCTGTGCCTGCGGCATCCATAACCATCACATTGGAAATGTGAATCCCCGCTTCAGAGGATTCAATACCTCCTTGTGGATTGGCTGGACCAGGCTTAATGTGCTTCTTAACCAAGTTCGCTCCTTCAACGAGGACACGATCCTTTTTACGGTCGACGAGAATCACTTTTCCCTCCTTCCCTTTACTTCCACCGGCAATGACCTTCACGGTGTCGCCTTTTTTGACTTTGTATCGTTTGAACATAGCTGATGAATTAAAGTACCTCAGGGGCTAGTGAAACAATCTTCATGAAGTCCTTCTCACGCAATTCACGTGCGACTGGACCGAATATCCGCGTTCCGCGCATCTCACCGTTTGCGTTGAGCAATACAATTGCATTGTCATCGAAACGAATGTATGAGCCATCCGCGCGGCGTACAGCTTTGCGTGTACGCACAACCACTCCCTTCGAAACGGCTCCTTTTTTAATGTTTCCGTTCGGTGCAGCGTGCTTAACCGTCACCACTACGGTGTCGCCTATGCTCGCATAACGCCGACGAGTACCTCCCAACACCCGGATGCAAAGGACTTCCTTTGCTCCGCTGTTGTCAGCTACTTTCATACGGGATTCTTGCTGTATCATCGTTGATTCCTTTCTCGTTTAATTGCGGCAGCGAATTATTTCGCCCGTTCAATCACCTCCACTAATCGCCAGTTCTTACGCTTGCTCAAAGGTCGTGTTTCCATGATTCGAACCGTGTCACCGACGTTACTCGTTTCAGTTTCGTCATGCACCATGAACTTGCTCGTCTTCTTCAAAAACTTACCATACTTGGCATGCTTCTCCATTCGCTCTACAGCGACCACAATGCTCTTGTTCATTGCATTTGAAGTCACAATGCCAGTTCGCTCCTTACGCAGGTTGCGATCGATTGATGTTGTCGTTTCAGTGCTCATGAGTTCGCTTTATTGCGTGCATTCACTTCTGTGAGCAGCCGAGCTACATCACGTTTTTTGTATTTCAAAGCCGTAGTGGATTCTAATCCCGCTACAGTGTGGTTGAATCGCAGCTTCGCCAACGATTCTCGTTCCACCTCAATCCGTTCCGCCAAATCAGCGTCGGAGAGTTGCCGAATTTCAGTCATCTCAATCATGAGTGTGCATAATCAGGTCGTACAACAAACTTGCATTTTACAGGGAGCTTCTGTGCTCCAAGACGCAAGGCTTCCATAGCAGTTTCCATTGGAACACCATCTACTTCAAACATTACGCGTCCTGGACGTACTGGGGCAACCCAGTGACTTGGCGCTCCTTTACCCTTACCCATACGTACCTCTGCAGGCTTCGAGGTAATAGGCTTGTCTGGAAAAATTCGAATCCATACTTGTCCTTCACGCTTCATATAGCGATTGATCGCGATACGAGCAGCTTCAATTTGACGCGAGGTAATAAAACCCACTTCTAGGGTTTTAATTCCAAACGATCCGTATGCGATGGTGCTTCCGCGTTGCGCCAATCCGCGCACACGGCCCTTCTGCATCTTCCGGTATTTGGTTCTTTTCGGTTGTAACATAACCTATTCTATCAATTACGAGTCCGGCGACGAGCACCCGCTGGGCGGCTGGCATTCGCTGGACGACGATCGTTCGACTGTTTTTGAGCTGGAATTGGCGACAAGTCGCGCTTTCCATAAATCTCACCTCGACAAATCCAGCATTTAATGCCAATTCTACCGTAGGTGGTGTGCGCTTCCATCAATGCATAATCGATGTCAGCACGGAATGTGTGCAATGGAATTCGACCTTCTTTGTAGGATTCTGAACGAGCGATTTCCGCACCATTCACACGTCCTGCAATGTTGATCTTAATCCCCTCAGCTCCAAGACGCATTGTCGCTGCAATGGCCATCTTAATCGCACGTCGGTGCGAAATACGAGCCTCAATCTGACGAGCAACACTCTCAGCAACCAATTTCGCATCCAACTCAGGACGCTTGATTTCAAAAATGTTGATCTGAACTTCCTTGCCTGTGAGTTTCTTCAACTCTTCCCGCAATTTGTCCACTTCCGATCCTCCCTTCCCGATGATGACACCTGGTCGAGCTGATTTTACTGTGACAGTAACCAACTTGAGCGTACGCTCAATGATAATATTAGAGACACTTGCTTTACGCAAACGCGCCAACAAGTATTCACGGATACGCTCATCCTCTACCAATTTATCCTTGTAGTCATTCCCACCATACCAGTTGGAGTCCCATCCGCGGATGAAGCCCAAACGGTTTCCTATTGGATTCGTTTTTTGTCCCATGGTTTAGTTCTTAACGGAGTCTACAATGATGGTCACGTGATTACTACGCTTCCGGATTCGGTGAGCTCTTCCCTGAGGAGCTGTTTGCAAACGCTTCAGCATCCGCGCACTGTCTACTTTAATTTCGCGAACAATCAAATCCGATTCTTCTGGGCGAGAACCTGAGTTCTTCGCTTCCCAATTCGCGATAGCCGATCGAAGTAATTTCTCCAAACGGTTAGATGCATCCTGTGGGCTGAATTTTAAAATATTCAAAGCCTGGAACACATCCTTACCGCGAACGGTATCGGCAACCAAACGCATCTTTCTAGGAGACGTTGGACAGTTGTTCAACTTCGCGATTGCGATGTTTTTCAACTCTTCTTTACGCGCTTCTGCAGCGAGTCTTTTACGTTTTCCCATGACGATTAGCGCTTCTTATCCTTCTTGTCCGTGTGACCACGGAACGTTCGGGTGGGTGAAAATTCTCCGAGCTTGTGTCCGACCATGTTCTCCGTGATGAAAACAGGGATAAACTGACGGCCGTTATGCACAGCAATCGTAAATCCTACAAAGTCTGGCGTGATCGTGCTTGCGCGAGACCACGTCTTGATCACAGTCTTCTTACCTGAAGCTTGCAACGCGTCTACTCGCTGAACCAGCTTGTAGTGAACAAATGGGGGTTTCTTTAGTGAACGAGACATGTCAATTACTTCTTCCGACGTTCAATGATATACTTCGAGCTATTCTTGCGCGGGTTACGCGTCTTGTACCCTTTGGATGGGATGCCATTTCGTGAACGAGGATGTCCACCAGACGACTTTCCTTCACCACCACCCATTGGGTGATCGACAGGGTTCATGACTACACCACGGACACGAGGACGGCGTCCCAACCAACGGGAACGACCAGCCTTTCCGGAAACTTGTAGGCTATGCTCTGAATTGCTTACAGAACCAATGACAGCCAAACAAGTCACTAAAATCATTCGCGTTTCACCGCTAGGCAACTTGATGATTGCATACTTGCCGTCACGTGCGTTGAGCTGGGCGTAAGAGCCTGCACTACGTGCGATGTTAGCGCCTTTTCCTGGGTACAACTCAATGTTATGAATGACTGTTCCCAATGGGATATCACTCAAGTACATCGCGTGACCTACGTTTGGAATGGCTTCTTTTCCGCTCTGAATCGTCATGCCTGGCTTCAGGCCTTCAGGAGCCACGATGTATCGCTTTTCTCCATCGGTGTATTCTACCAAGCAAATTCGAGCTGTACGATTGGGATCATACTCTACCGTTAATACGGTTGCTTCCATGTGCTTGTCACGAGTGAAATCAATCAATCGGTAACGACGCTTGTGTCCGCCTCCGCGGTAACGCATCGTCATTTTACCATCAGCATTCCGTCCACCGGACTTCTTGATGGCTCGTAACAACGGCTTGTATGGCTTGCCCGCTGTCAGGTCGTCGAATTTCGACAACACTTTGTGACGGGTGCCTGGAGTAATGGGGTTGAATTTACGCAGTGCCATGTCTTCAGATGTTCTCGTAGAAGTCAATCATTTCACCTTCAGCAATGCTGATGATGGCTTTCTTATATCCTACCGTGCGACCTTTGATCACACCGGTTTTAGTGAACCGTTGACGTGCCTTACCATCCACACGCAATGTGCGAACTGAGGTCACGGTTACACCGTATTCTTTCTCAACGGCCTTCTTGATCTCCACTTTGTTTGCTCCGTCATGGACAACAAACCCGTAGGCGTTGTTCTTTTCGGTATCAGTGGTCATCTTTTCCGTGATGAGCGGCTTGATTAAAATTTGCTGCATAACGGAAATTATTTAAGCAAACCTTCAATCACCTTGTGAGCGCCGTCAACAAAGATGAGAGTGTTGCAATTCAAAATATCGTAAGTGCTGATGTCTGAAGCGACCATAACACGGTGCTTGGCTAGGTTTCGACTGCTCAAGTAAACCGCTTCATTCGGACTTGGCAAAACCACCAATGTCTTTCGATCAACGAGCTCGAGTCCTTGCATCATGCCCAAGAAGCTTTGCGTCTTAGGAGCATCAATCTTCATGGCATCCACCACTACTATTGATTTATCCTTGGCCTTGTAGCTCAAAGCGCTTCGACGAGCCAACTGCTTCACCTTGTGGTTTAGCTTTTGTGTGTAATCTCTTGGTTCTGGACCAAAAATATTTCCACCGCCTCGAAACAAAGGATTCTTAATCGATCCTGCACGTGCGGTACCGGTTCCTTTTTGCTTCTTAATCTTGCGAGTAGAACCAGAAACCAACCCACGGTGCAACGTATCATGTGTTCCCTGACGCTGAGCAGCACGGTAACGCTTGACATCCAAATAAATCGCATGGTCATTCGGCTCAATGCCGAATACTGCTTTGCTCAACGTGACTGACTTGTCAGTCTTGGAGCCGCTGGAGTTATATACGTCAAGTTTCATTACGCTTCAGGTTTACGGACTATAACAGTGGATCCGCGATGTCCAGGGACTGCTCCCTTTACCACCAAAACACCATCCTCAGCCAATACTTTTACCACTTCTAAGTTTTCAATGGTCACTCGCGTGTTACCCATTTGACCTGCCATTCGCATGCCTTTGAATACACGAGCTGGCGTCGACGCCGCACCAATTGATCCCGGTGCACGCAAACGATTGTGCTGACCGTGGGTCGCTTGACCCACACCAGCAAAGCCGTGACGCTTAACAACACCTTGGAAACCTTTTCCTTTTGTCAATCCGCTTACAGAAACGAATTCACCTTCATTGAAAATATCTTCTACTTTCAATTCATCGCCTGCATTCAATTCATTGGAGAAGCCTCTGAATTCTGCGATTTTGCGCTTGATACCGACACCGGCACGCTTAAAATGGCCTTGCATGGCCTTTGATGTCCGCTTTTCAGTGCGGTCACCAAATCCGAGTTGAATGGCTTTGTAGCCATCCTTCTCTAGGGTACGTACTTGCGTTACTACGCAAGGACCAACTTCTAGAATTGTGCATGGAATATTCTTCCCAGCGGCACTGTAGATGCTGGTCATACCTACTTTTTTCCCTATGAGTCCGGGCATGATCTTGGTTATTACTTATATGATCTGACAGGCGGTCCGTCAGACTTTAATTTCTACTTCTACGCCACTAGGCAATTCCAATCGCATCAATGCATCTACGGTCTTCGAAGAAGAACTGTAAATATCAATCAGGCGCTTGTATGCGTTCAATTCAAACTGTTCACGCGACTTCTTGTTGACGTGCGGTGAACGCAAAACCGTGTAAATACGTTGGTGAGTTGGCAACGGAACGGGCCCGCTAATAACAGCACCTGTGGTCTTCACAGTCTTGACAATTTTCTCAGCGGACTTATCGACCAGATTGTGATCGTAAGACTTGAGTTTTATGCGGATTTTCTGAGTCATGAGTATTTGAATGTGCTTAGCCTTGAGCTTCAGCAATCACTTTTTCCTGAACATGGGTTGGCGCACCTGAATAGTGACTAAACGACATGGATGACGTTGCACGGCCTGAGGTCAATGTCCTCAAGTCTGTAACATATCCGAACATTTCTGACAAGGGCACTTTGGCGTTGACAATGGTCTTACCTGAACGCTCACCAGTTCCTTCGATAAGCGAACGACGCTTGTTGAGGTCACCAATGACATCACCCATGTTTTCATCTGGAGTCACGACCTCCAACTGCATCATAGGTTCCAAAATGCGCGGCTGGCATTGCTTGATCGCATGACGGTAAGCCATTTTGGCGGCCAATTCAAACGACAACTGATCTGAGTCAACTGCGTGGAAACTTCCATCAAGCAATTCTACAGCCATGCTGTCCATTTGATATCCTGCCAATACACCGTTCTTCATCGCTTCCTCAAAACCTTTCTGCACTGAAGGAACAAATTCCTTCGGAACGTTTCCGCCCTTCACAGAGTTCTTGAAAACCAATCCAGTTTCTTCCGGAGTTGGAGACGGGCCGATGTTGACAACGATGTCCGCGAACTTTCCGCGTCCACCAGATTGCTTCTTGTAAACCTCACGGTGCTTCGTACCACCGAAAATCGCTTCCTTGTAATTCACTTGAGGCGCTCCTTGATTGCACTCAACCTTGAATTCACGACGCAAACGATCCACCAATACTTCCAAGTGCAATTCACCCATTCCTGAGATGACCGTTTGACCAGTCTCTTCATCCGTCTTCACACGGAATGTAGGATCTTCTTCAGAAAGCTTAGACAAGCCATTGGACAGCTTATCCAAATCAACCTGAGACTTCGGTTCAATCGCAATACCAATTACTGGCTCTGGGAAAGACATGCTCTCGAGCACAATCGACGAACCTTCAGCACAGAGTGTGTCGCCCGTCTTGATATCCTTAAACCCTACCACAGCTCCAATGTCGCCGGCTTCCAATACATCGATCGGGTTCTGCTTGTTGGAGTGCATTTGGAAAATTCGTGAAATACGCTCCTTCTTACCTGATCGCGTATTGACTACATACGATCCAGCAGGTAGCGTACCCGAATAGGCTCTTACGAAACAAAGTCGACCAACAAAAGGATCCGTAGCAATCTTAAATGCTAAGCCAGCAAATGGCTCATCGGGATCCGGCTTGCGTTCAATCTGAATGCTCTCATCGTCCACATCCGTTCCCACAATAGCTTCAACATCATAAGGAGAAGGTAAGTACTGCATGACCGCATCGAGCATGGTCTGCACTCCCTTGTTCTTAAATGCTGAGCCACACAATAGCGGTGTGATCTGCATGCCAATGGTGGCCTTGCGAATCGCATCGATAATTTCTTCTTCAGTCAAACTGTCTGGATCCTCGAAGTACTTCTCCATCAGAACATCGTTCTGCTCGGCAGCGGCTTCGATCAACAATCCACGATACTCAGCAACGACTTCAACCAGATCCTCTGGAATTGGAATCTCATTCCACGTCGACCCCATATCCTCTTCGTTCCAAATGAACGCCTTGTTCTTCACCAAGTCAACGACTCCTTTGAAATCATCCTCAGCTCCAATAGGCACCTGCAACGGAACAGGACGTGCACCAAGCATGTCCTTGATCATTCCGACTACGTTGAAGAAGTCAGCTCCTGATCGGTCCATCTTATTGATGAATCCAATCCTCGGTACCTTGTACTTATCAGCTAAACCCCAGTTGGTTTCAGATTGTGGTTCAACACCCGAAACGGCACAAAACAGAGCAACCGCTCCATCCAATACACGCAATGAACGCTCTACCTCTACCGTAAAGTCAACGTGGCCCGGTGTGTCAATGATGTTGATTCTGTAATCTTCATCTCTGAATTTCCAGAAACAAGTTGTTGCAGCAGACGTGATGGTGATACCACGCTCTTGCTCTTGCTCCATCCAATCCATCGTAGCAGCACCATCGTGCACCTCTCCGATTTTGTGAGAAATCCCGGTGTAATACAATACACGCTCTGTTGTTGTGGTTTTACCCGCATCAACGTGAGCCATGATACCGATGTTCCGCGTATAGTTGAGGTCTCTTTTAGCCATAATCTTATCTACGTAATCAGTTCGTAATCAGAAACGGAAATGCGAGAATGCCTTGTTTGCCTCTGCCATTCGGTGGGTGTCTTCTTTCTTCTTGAAAGTAGCTCCCTCCTCCTTAGCCGCAGCAACCACTTCAGATGCCAGACGCTCCGACATGGATTTCTCATTTCGCTTGCGCGCATATCCGATCAACCATTTCATGGCCAAACTGACCTTGCGTGAATCGCGGATAGGCTGTGGGATTTGAAAAGTCGCACCACCCACACGGCGGCTACGTACTTCCACTCCAGGAGTGACATTGTCCAAAGCCCGCTTGAATACTTCCAAGCTATCCTCCTCGGTGCGTTCTGCAACGCGATCCATGGCTTTGTAGAATATATCGAACGCTACGCTTTTCTTCCCGTCCAACATTAAATTGTTGACGAAACTCGTAACGAGTACACTGTCGAATCGTGGATCCGGCAGAATCAAATGCTTTTTGGCTACTCTCCTTCTCATGATCGCTTACTTCTTGGCTTTAGGCCGCTTAGTTCCATATTTAGAACGACGTTGTGAACGTCCCTCTACACCTGCGGTGTCCAATGCGCCACGCACAATGTGGTATCGAACACCTGGTAAATCTTTTACACGACCGCCACGAACCAATACAATGCTGTGCTCTTGTAGGTTGTGCCCTTCACCACCAATGTAGGCATTGACTTCGTTGCCGTTAGTCAATCGCACACGGGCGACTTTCCTCATGGCGGAGTTCGGCTTCTTTGGAGTCGTGGTATATACACGGACGCAAACGCCGCGCCTTTGTGGGCACGAATCCAAAGCGGCAGATTTGCTCGCTTGGGTCTTCGTTACGCGTCCTTTTCGGATGAGCTGCTGTATGGTAGGCATTCGACCTGATCTATCAGATTATGTTTAAACAATATCTTTTTCCCCGCAATAAAGGGGGTGCAAAAGTAGCAGATTATGAGTTAAAAACAAGCGGCACCGCAGGGTTTTTTCAAGCAGACCCCACATTCACCTTCAAGCCTCTTTAAAATGAGCCGTTTAACAGGGGCTACAGACGCGCAAAAAACCTCATATATGGCACCTCGAATGAATAGTTTTTCACAATGTTGCGAAGAGAGACCTCCCCCTACTTCGATAAGCGAATCACTTCATACCTTCACCTTGTGGAATTTCTGAACGATTTAAACGAGGCGCAGAGGGGAGCGGCAAGCCATGTTGAGGGCCCCATGATGGTCATTGCTGGAGCAGGATCGGGTAAAACGCGCGTACTGACCTACCGCATCGCCCATTTGATTTCGAAAGGCACCGATGCGTTTTCCATCCTCGCCTTGACGTTTACAAACAAGGCGGCCAGAGAAATGAAAGATCGAATCGCCAAGGTAATTGGCGATGGCGAGGCACGGAACGTTTGGATGGGAACCTTTCACAGTGTCTTCGCTCGCATCTTGCGCATCGAAAGTGAGCGGATCAACTACCCCCGAAACTTCACCATTTACGACACATCAGATAGCCGAGCATTGATCAAGGATATTGTCAAAGGGCTCGGCTTGGACGACAAAGTATACAAAGCTGCGAGCGTCCAATCACGGATATCCAACGCCAAAAACAACCTGATTGACGCAAAAGGGTATGCCGATAATACAGACATCATGTCTGAAGACACTCAGGCAGGACGGCCCCGGATTCATGAGGTATATCGGGCGTACGAAAGCCGCTGTTTTCGCGCACAAGCGATGGATTTTGATGACCTCTTATTCAAAATGAATGTGTTGTTGAGGGACTTTCCGGACTTGCTTCTGAAGTACCAGCACAAGTTTCAATACATCTTGGTCGATGAGTATCAGGACACCAACTTTTCTCAATATGTCATCATCAAACAACTGGCGGCATTGCGAGAGAATCTTTGCGTTGTTGGCGATGATGCACAATCCATCTATGGATTTCGCGGAGCCAACATTGAGAATATCCTGAATTTCAAAAAGGACTATCCTGATTTCGCGATGTACAAGCTCGAGCAAAACTACCGCTCGACTCAATTCATCGTGAACGCGGCCAATAGTGTCATCGCTCACAATTCAGAGCAGATTGAGAAAGTTGTTTGGACCTCCAATGAAGCAGGTCAACGCATCCAAATTAACCGGTGTTATTCAGACAACGAAGAGGGCAAGCTCGTCGCGTCTCAAGTCTTTGACGTACACAACCAGAATCAAGTCCATTGGAAGAATTTTGCCATTCTCTATCGCACCAATGCGCAATCCCGAGCTTTTGAGGAGAGCTTTCGAAAACTCAATATTCCATACCGCATATTCGGAGGGCTATCATTTTATCAGCGCAAAGAGATCAAGGACCTCATCGCCTATTTCAGATTGACAGCAAATCATCGGGATGAAGAGGCCCTCAAACGGGTCATCAACTACCCTGCACGTGGCATAGGTAAAACCACTATGGATCGGCTACTTGTGGAATCAACCGCACGTGACGTGTCCATTTGGGAGTTGGTAACAGACCCCTTCAACCCGCCAGAAAGCGTTCAGGGAGCGGCGCTGCGCAAGGTCCAGGATTTCACAGCAATGGTTCAAGGTTTTGCAGCCGAAATGCACACCAAAGATGCCCATGACTTGGGCATGCACATCGCCAAACACACCGGACTGGTTCATACGCTGTATCAAGACAAAACACCTGAGGGCGTTGCTCGATATGACAACTTGCAAGAATTGCTCAATGGCATGAAGGCCTTCACTGATCAATCGAAAGCAAGCACTCCGGATGAAGTTCCCACATTGGGAGATTTCTTGATGGACGTGGCCTTACTGACCGATGCCGATCAAGACGATGGTGACGACAACAAAGTTGGTTTTATGAGCATCCATGCGGCAAAAGGATTGGAGTTTGCTCATGTGTTCGTCGTAGGCATGGAAGAGAATCTATTCCCTAGTCAAATGGCCATGGAGTCGCGAGCGGACATGGAAGAAGAGCGACGGCTCTTTTACGTTGCCATTACACGAGCAGAAAAAAGCTGCACGTTGAGCTATGCCCTGACCCGCTACAAATGGGGACAACTCATTCAAGCAGAATCCAGTCGGTTTTTAGAAGAGATTGATCCAGAGTGTGTTATCATGCCATCTGCCCAAGCAGCCAAACCCAATCCTTTTGCAGGTGGAGCTGGCATGGAGGCCGCGCGCAATTCATGGCAATCCATGAGCAGTGGGAAGAGCCAACCTCAATCCGCTTTTGACCGGCTTTCGAAAAAAGCTCAACCCAAGAATACAGCAAGCCCATTCAAAGGAGCCGCGGCACCTGTTATTCCAAAGTCGGCATCAGGGAAGCCCTTAAAACGTATGGAGGGAAGCCCTTCGTCGGAGCGGCAGGACACAACGCAAACCGCATCCGCAAGCGTATTGCAGGAAGGCACTCAAGTGCAGCATGAACGATTTGGAAAAGGAAAAATAACCCGCATCGAAGGGGAGGCGCCGAATCAAAAAGCAACCGTGTTTTTCCCTTCAGCTGGCCAAAAACAATTGCTACTAAAATTCGCGAAACTTCAAGTTATTTCGTGATGAATACGCTGTCGGGCCCCTGTTTTTTGATTGCAGTCCTCTGTGCGTTTGGCTGCCGTCCAGAACCGGATGGCCAACTGCAGATCCAAGTCCATGCGCAGCATGCCGATGCAGAAACAGTAGCCCCCAACATCCAGCTCAAACTGGCAAGACGGGTATTGGCTGATGGTATTCTCAACGGGAATTACGAGACGGTGGCCAGCACACAAACCGATGGCTCAGGCTTCGGAGAATTGAACTTTCAGCGGGTCAACGCGCTGGATTATAGACTCACCGCTACCGGACTCGATTGGTTTTCTTTGGAAGAGTCCATCAACCCCGATGTCTTTATCGACTCCAAAGTTCTCGCTCTGGATTTTGACGTCATGCCCAGAGCCAACGTCATCATTCGATTGATCAATGCCAATCCGTTTCAGACTGACGATGCCATCGAGTTTCGAACGCTCAACATAGCCGGATCTTACGCTACCTGCTCCAATGCTTGGGAGTCCCACACGGGGTTGGACGTGGACATTCAACGGTCTTGTAATATCGAAGCCGATCGGTATCTACCCTACATCTACCGTGTCTTTAGAAACAATGAATGGACGGAAATGGTTGACTCGCTGTATATCGCCCAAGGCGATAGCGCATCCCTCCAAATTGCCTGGTAATCCCTCTGCATGCTCCCTGAATCACACCACTTCGAGGTCACGAAAACAGCGCGTTATTTCACGCTTGGACCAGAGATCACTACCAACTCCCGTATCCTCATTGCCTTGCATGGATATGGCCAATTGCCTCAATTTTTCTTACGACGATTCCAACCGTTGGCTGATTTGGGGTGGACCATTGTTGCCCCGGAAGGGTTTCATCGATTTTATAACGAGGGGACTTCTGGACGTGTAGGAGCCTCCTGGATGACCAAAGAAGACCGCTTGACCGACATGGTCGATTATGTGCGCTATTTGGACGCCCTCGCTGCCCACCTTGACTTGACGAATCGTAAGCCTGCTTTGCTCGGCTTCTCGCAAGGAGTTGCGACAGCAGCGCGCTGGGCAAGTTTAGGAAACGTATCATTCAGTCGATTGATTTTTTGGGCTGGTGTATTTCCCCCGGACTTGGATTGGAAGGATGAAATTCAACCTTTGATCTCGACCCCTATTGATGTTGCACTTGGGAATTCAGACCCCTTTTTCGACACGCAACTGCTCCGCGACACCTCGAGTCTTCTTGAGACGCATGGCATCCCGCATCGCAACCACACCTTTGAAGGTGGGCATGCCGTGGATCCTGAATTGCTGACCCAACTCCTATCTGAATAAGCTTGGTCTGTCGGTCCAGCTTGCTGTAATTTTGCATTCAACTTGTAACATGATGAAATCAACTCACCTTGAACGCCTGCTTCTGGCAGCTTGTTTGCTGATCAATGTCAACGCGTTTTCGCAGAGTACATTGGGCTGGCCACATGCCATTACTGAAGCAGAGCGCAACCATATAGAGCGCGTCGGCTTTGCCCCCGTAGAATCACGGGGAATTGAGACTCCCCCGCCTTACGATAACATTCGGACAGCGGCTGAATGGGAAGAAGTGGAAGCTTTGACCATATCATGGACATCGTTTCCCTGCATTCAGAAGCAAATTGTGGCGGGTGCTCAAAACGAATGTTTGGTGATTGTATTCGCTGATGACCCGAGCGAAGCAGAGTCTTACCTGACCGGAAACTCTTGCGGAGGAGCGCTCACCATGGAAAATGTGCAAATAGTAGAAACCGAATACAACACCATTTGGATTCGCGATTACGGCGCAAACACGGTGTATGGAAATTGGAATGATGACCGTGTATTGGTCGACTGGATCTACAACCGTCCACGTCCAGAAGACGACGCGATTCCTGACGTTCTCGCGGAGACCATGGGCATTGACTTGTACAGCACAACCGCTGAACCATCCGATCTCATGAACACCGGAGGCAACTGGATGTCCGATGGATTTGGAACCGCCTTCGCTTCTGAATTGGTCCTGGATGAAAATGATGGCGGATCGACGTGGTGGACGGATTTTCCCAACCACACTGAAGCCGAGATTGACGGCATCATGTCTGACTTCCACGGTACGGAAACATTCATTAAAATGCCGACGTTGCCTTTTGACGGCATCCATCACATCGACATGCACATGAAACTACTCGATGAGAGCACCTTGTTGGTCGCAGAATACCCTGAAGGCGTTGCTGATGGCCCACAAATTGATGCCAACATGGAGTATGTATTGTCCAACTTCACCACCCGCTGGGGCACCCCTTTTGACGTCGTGCGGATTCCAAGTCCTCCGGAACAAGGCGGTGGAGGTGGATATCCTGATGAAAATGGCTGGTACTTGACGTACACGAACTCCGTTTTCGTCAACAACACCCTTTTACTACCGACGTATTATACAGAATATGACACCACGGCCTTGCGCATCTACTCCGAGCTTTTGCCGGGATACAATGTCGTCGGAATTGATTGTGACAACAACGGACAAGCAATCATTTCGCAGAGCGGGGCGATCCATTGCATCACCCATACCGTTGGAGTGGAGGATCCTTTGATGATCAGCCACCTCCCATTGTCGGATACAGAGAACACCGACACGCCTTACACAGTGGAGTCGTACATCAGTCATCGAAGTGGCATTGTGACAGCGACGATGCATTGGTCAACCAGTCCCGAAGGCCCCTGGAATTTCGTCTCTATGAACCCGCTAGCCGGATCCACGTCCGATTGGACGGCTGATATCCCGACACAGACAGAAGGAACTACGGTGTACTACTACATCGAAGCGGAGGCCTCCTCTGGCAAGGTCGGAACGCGCCCCATGCCAGCTCCCGCAGGCTGGTGGAGTTTTGACGTCGGCGCTATCACATCCGTTGCAGAAAACAATGGAGGAGTGCATTTCCCGGCCGCTTTTCCCAATCCAGCCAGCGCCATCACATGTGTTCCTTTGGAAATGGACACTTCAAGCGAAGGAACGCTTTCCCTTTACAATGCATGGGGACAGCGTGTGGATGTGCTACACCAAGGCCAATTCCCCGCAGGAAATAGCAAGTACTTCTTCCATGCACAGCCGCACGCAGCTGGCGCATATGTGCTCTTATTGGAGCTCAACGGAAAGGGTGTTTGGTCCCAACGTGTCATGATCCAGTAACTCAAGACAACCGGCTCGATAACAAAAAAACCTCGTCACCGAGGTTTTTTTATGCGCTAACAATTTGAGATTCTCAATTCCTACGTCCCAATAGCCGCAGCAGGAACAAGAACAGGTTGATGAAGTTCAGATACAAACTTGTCGCACCGAGAATGGCCAATTTGGTTCCCGTTTCCGACCCGTACTCAACTCCAGCAGCAATTCGCTTGAGTCGTTGGGTGTCATATGCGATGAGCCCTGTGAAAATCAGCACCCCTCCAATGCTAATGATGTAATCCAGACCTGCCGAACCGATAAACCAATTGACAAAACTGGCAATGATAATCCCGATTAACGCCATCATGAGCAGGCTTCCAAACTTGGTTAAATCGGTTTTTGTCGTGTAACCAATCACAGCCATTACGCCAAAGGTTACCGCGGTAATGACGAAAACCTGCGAGATGCTCGATGCAGAATAAACCAAAAATATACTACTCAAGGAAACCCCCATGATCGCACTAAAAGCTAGAAAAAGGAGGGTTAACGACATGGAAGACCAACGCTGAAACCCCATGTTCATCGCAACGATAAAACCGAGCGGAGCCAACATCACGACCCACCCAAGTCCTGACATACCGCCTGTTTCAAGGTTGTACAGTTTAGCCACTAAGCCTGACTGCGCCACATAGTAGGCCGCTGAGGCAGTCATCACCAAACCGGCGACCATCCAACTGAAAACATGTGCAATGAATCGGCTGATGGTAGAATCATCTTCAATCAACGCATCGTCAACGATTCGGGGAGCTTGATATTCGTTCATGCCACAAAATTGCAGCGAAGGAACCAATTTCCATCACACCATTCGCCAAAAAAACCCACAATACGTGTTGGACAATCAGGAGATCAAGACCTACCGTAAGACGAGCCGACCGCCAATTGCATAAACTCCTTACGGGTCTTTGGGTCATTCAAAAACGCGCCTGTAAAGGCACTCGTTGTAGTGATGGTGTTTTGCTTTTCGACCCCTCGCATTTGCATGCACAGATGCCGCGCTTCAATCACCACAGCCACTCCTTTCGCTCCTAGGGTCGCCTGGATGCAATCGCGTATTTGTTCCGTCAGGCGCTCTTGCACTTGAAGACGCCTTGAAAACGCATCAACAACCCGTGGGATTTTGCTCAAACCAACAATTTTACCATCCGGGATGTAGGCCACATGAGCCTTTCCGAAAAATGGCAAGAGGTGATGTTCACACAAGCTATACACTTCTATGTCACGCACTAAAACCATCTCATTACTTGGTTCAGCAAACAATGCACTTTCCAAAATAGCAGCGGCATTCACTCCCATTCCTGACGTCAAAACCGCTAGTGCTTTTGCTGCCCTTTCAGGCGTTTTCACCAGTCCCTCTCTCTCTGGATCTTCTCCAACCTTCTCTAACATCGAGCGATAATTCGTTGCGATTTTCGCTATCGCTTCATTATCAAAGCGTTCTGTTTTCTCGTATAGTGCCATTACGATTCGCCGGAATAGTCGGCGTAGTTATTTTCAGTTTCGTACAGTCGAATCCGTTCGAGTGTACAACCATGCGTGGCGATGATTGGTTCAATCTGCTCCCAAATTCCAATGACTAAATTCTCAACTGAGGTCTGCTTCCCTTTTAACCACGGAACATCCATGTTGAGGTTTCGATGATCCAATGGCTCCTCTACATACTCGTTGATGATCGCTTTGAGGTCAGTAAAATTAATGAAGTAGCCTGTGGCTTCATCAATAATACCGCGCACGGTGACATGCACTTCATAATTGTGTCCATGCCAATTGGGGTGGGCGCACTTACCAAATACTTCGAAATTCTTAGCTTCATCCCACTCTTCATTCCAGAGTTTGTGGGCTGCATTAAAACGCGCTCGGCGTGTGATGGATACCTGTTTCATCTTCGTAAGGATGACAAAGATAGGCGAAGCCCCTGTCTTACCTTTGTCCCATGATTGTCATTACAGGAGCGGCAGGATTCATTGGAAGTGCATTGGCCGCGAGACTCAACGAAGCGCGTTTTTTTGACCTGGTTTTAGTGGACGACTTTAGCCGTGAGGACAAAGCGCCCAATTGCGCTGGACTCATCCATGCTCATCGCGTGGAGCGCAGTGATTTCGCAATCTGGTTGGAGGTGCATCAAGCGCAAGTACAATTCGTCTTTCATTTGGGCGCGCGCACCGACACGACAGAGTTGGATCAGGCCATTTTTGATGAACTTAATCTCCATTATAGCCAAACCGTTTGGAAGCAATGTGTACAGCATGGACTTCCTTTGGTTTATGCCTCTTCTGCGGCAACATATGGGGCTGGAGAACACGGATATCATGACTCCCACGACGTTGTTTCTAAATTAAAGCCCCTGAATCCATACGGAGAATCAAAGAATGATTTCGATCAGTGGGCCCTATTAGAAGATGCCGCGGGACGTGCCCCCTATTTTTGGGCCGGGTTGAAGTTTTTCAACGTATTCGGCCCCAATGAATACCACAAAGGCCGCATGGCCAGTGTCGTATTGCACACCTTTCGGCAGGTCAACGAAACCGGAGGTATGCGACTCTTTCGTTCACATCGACCCGATTACACAGATGGAGGACAAACCCGTGACTTCGTCTATGTCAAAGATTTGACAGAAGTCTGCCTGTTCTTGATGCACCACCGCAAGGGAGCGTCCAATGGACTGTACAACCTTGGAACAGGTGAGGCCCGTACTTTCTTAGACCTCGCTTTAGCGACGTTTCACGCGATGGGAAAGGAACCTAACATTGGATTCATTGATACGCCTGAAGACATCCGGGACACCTACCAGTACTTTACCGAAGCCGATATGAACAAGCTGAGGTCCATCGGTTACGAGCGGCCCTTCCTCTCTCTTGAAGACGCGATTGAGAACTACGTTCAGGAATACTTAATGCCCGGCGCCTATTGGTCAGCGCCAGAAGCTCAATCCTGAGCTTTTTCTTGCAGTAATACCAATTTGTTGCGCAGTGTTTTCAAGCGCTCAAGCAATTCATCCTTCCCTGCGATCGCCCCTTCTTGCTGTTTTGACTCCATGGAAGCGGCCACAACACTTCGCTTTCTCAAGGCCTTCCGTGCACCCTCCAGAGTATGCCCCTCCTCTTTGACCAGCCAGTGGATTTGCTTGATCAATTGAATGTCAGCATTCGAATAGAATCGTTTCCCTCGAGCATTCGTCCGTGGTTTTAGCAAGGTGAACTCCTTTTCCCAATATCTCAACTGAGACGCATTTACGCCCAAGTCCACAGCCACTTCCGTGATGGAGTGGTACCGTTTTTCGATGGGTTTATTCAATGGCATGGGAAACAATCGGCTTTTATAAATTGATCTTTACCAATGTAAATCAACTTGTTAGCACTTCCAAAAATCAATCGAAGGATTGATTCGTGTCATCTACTTTTTCAAGCATCTCTTCATATTGTTCCGGACTCAGATCATTGAAGAAATAAGGCGCCGGATTCACGCGCTTACCGTCTTTGCGCACTTCATAGTGCAGGTGCGGAGCGCTTGACGTGCCCGTTGAACCAACCAAACCGATCACTTCCCCACGTTTCACCCGCTGTCCCTTTTTAACCAAAGTTTTGCTCATGTGAGCGTAGAGGGTCTCGTATCCGAATCCATGCTTGATGATGACATGTCGTCCAAAACCGTTGTAGAGTCTTTTTGACAGGATGACCTGGCCATCGCCCGTTGCAAAGATTTCCGTTCCTGTGGGCGCGGCGAAATCCATGCCATGGTGCATCTTTCGCACCTTGTAAATCGGGTGAATTCGGTAGCCATACCCACTTGCCATGCGTCTCAAGTCCTCATTTCGAACCGGTTGAATTGCCGGTATGGACTTCAGCATCTCCGTGCGATTCTGAGCCAATTCCAGCACATCATCAAACGAGCGGCTTTGAGCAACCAGTTTGCGCTGCAATTCCGCCACCGTATTTCCCAATGAAATCACGGCATCTGAATGCGAATAACCCCGAAGATCTCGCATGCGATCCGACCCGCCAATTCCGGGATTCCGCAAATGTTCTGGATAGGGATCCGTTCCAAAAACAGCACGGTAAATCGCATCATCACGACGAGAAATATCTTCCAAAATCACCCCCATATCCATCACATTGGAGGCCATTTGCTCGAGTTCAGACTCCATAAACGCAAGCTCTCTTTCTCGCACTCGATCCGCAGGACTTTCGAAGTAGCGGTCGAACACAAAAATGCTTCCCCCTGCAATGCAAGAAAAAAACAGGAGTTTTTTGAATCCAAATAGAAGGTAATCCCGTAAAGCAAAGGGCAACTCTTCCATTTGGAGAGTTCGCTCATTGAATCGAAACTTATGAAAGCGCTTCGCCATTTGAACAAAGGTGCAACGTAATTTCACACTTCAACGAAAATCAAGAGCACGTTTTACAGATTTTTGCAACGAAAACCTCTCTCGTTTCAACGACAGCTAGCAAACTACCCCATGGAATCCCAACTGATTCGACAGCACTTCCTCGACTTCTTCGCTTCCAAAGGACATGAAATTGTTCCATCGGCGCCCATGGTCATCAAAGACGACCCGACCCTGATGTTCAACAATGCCGGAATGAATCCATTCAAAGATTTGTTTTTAGGCAACAGTCCGATCATTCACCCGCGCATCGCAGACTCACAAAAATGCCTACGCGTGAGTGGCAAGCACAACGATCTTGAGGAGGTGGGGGTTGACACCTACCACCACACGATGTTTGAAATGCTCGGGAATTGGTCCTTTGGAGACTATTTCAAAAAAGACGCCATTGATTGGGCATGGGAATTGTTGACTGAGGTCTACAAGTTGAACCCTTCCAAATTGTACGTCACGGTTTTTGAAGGCGATGAAAAGGATGGACTCCAAGCGGACAATGAAGCCGCGGAATTATGGGCTGCACATGTTCCTGCAGAACAGATTATCCTCGCGAATAAAAAGGACAATTTTTGGGAGATGGGGGAAACGGGACCTTGTGGTCCTTGCTCAGAAATCCATGTTGACTTGCGAGATGCATCTGAAATAAACAAAATACCTGGGCGGGAATTGGTCAATGCAGACCACCCTCAAGTTGTGGAAGTCTGGAATCTCGTGTTCATGCAATTCAACCGCATGGCTGATGGCTCCTTGAAGCCTTTGCCTTTGCAGCACATCGACACCGGAATGGGCTTTGAACGCTTGGCCATGGCCCTTCAAAACAAACAATCCAACTATGACACGGATGTGTTTGCCCCCTTATTGAAGCAGATGGAGTTGATCTCGGGTAAAGCCTACGGACGCACAGATTCAAAAGCGGACATTGGCTTTCGGGTTATTTCTGATCATATCAGAGCGGTTTCATTCAGCATTGCAGACGGCCAGCTCCCCGCGAATACAGGAGCCGGGTATGTCATCCGACGGATTTTGCGCCGCGCCATTCGATACGGATACTCTTTCTTGGATTTATCGGAGCCCTTTATGCATCAATTGGTGCCTACTCTCGCGAATCAGATGGGCACTGCCTTCCCCGAGCTCGTCGCTCAGAAAGCGCTGATTGAACGCGTTATTCTTGAAGAAGAAGAATCTTTTCTACGAACGCTTTCAAAGGGAATCGAACGGCTAGAGGGTCGATTAACCGAATTCAAGCCCTCAAAATCACTGCCCGGTGAGGTGGTGTTTGAGCTCTATGACACGTTTGGATTTCCGTTGGACTTGACCGCTTTGATTGCGAGCGAAGCAGGCTATGTGGTGGATGAGGCTGGTTTTGAAAAAGCCATGCTGGCCACCAAAGAAAGAAGCCGCGCTGCAGGAAAAATCAGCACCGACGATTGGATTGAGGTACACGCTGGTGAAGCCGGCCCTTTTGTAGGATACGATCACATGGAAGCCTCGGTTCGCATCTTGCGCTACCGTCAGGTTACTTCAAAGAATAAAAAATTCCATCAAGTTGTACTCGATCAGACACCGTTCTATCCCGAAGGAGGTGGACAAGTGGGTGATTCAGGCTCCTTGACGGGCGAAGACGGGACGGTCGTGCATGTTTTCGACACCAAAAAGGAAAACAACCTCATCGTTCACTTTGTCAATGAGCTACCCACGGCATTGAACGGTTCTTTTCAAGCTAAAATCAAGTCCTCTGCACGGCTCGATACGCAGCGGAACCATACGGCAACACATCTGCTTCATGAAGCTCTTCGCGAGATACTCGGTACCCATGTTGAGCAAAAAGGATCGTTGGTAAAAGCACAAGCGTTGCGGTTTGATTTTTCTCATTTCGCCAAGGTTTCCGAAGAGGAACTGCAGCAAATCGAATCGCTCGTCAATGAGCGCATTCAAATCAATTACGCATTGGTAGAAGACCGTGACCTTCCTTTAGAGGAAGCCAAAAAACGCGGTGCCATGATGCTCTTTGGAGAGAAATACGGCGAGCGCGTGCGGATGATCGGGTTTGGAGAATCCAAAGAATTGTGTGGAGGCACGCATTCCCCTGCCACGGGGGCACTGGGCTTGTTCCGAATCACACAAGAAACCGCTGTGGCATCGGGCATTCGACGGATCGAAGCGAGTACTGGCATGGCAGCCGTTCTCCTAGCGCGTCAAGAACAGCATGCCTTGAAATCAGTCAAAGACGCATTGAAGTCTCCGCCCGATTTAAACAAAGCAGTTGAAGAGTTGCTCAATAAGCAAGTTGAACTTCAGAAAGAATTGGACGTCTTCAAGCAAGAAGCCGCTCAACAATTTAAAGGGCAGGTCATCCAAGAGTTAAAAACGGTTGATGGCATCAACATCTTCATCGGAGAGCTGCCACTTGAGACCGGAGCAATTAAAGACATCGCTTTTCAATTGAAGCACGAGCACGCTCCCTTCTTTGGAGTCTTTGGATCACGTGTTGGAGGAAAGCCCACATTGTCTGTAGCCTTGAGTGACACCCTGGTTTCAGAGCGTCAACTCAATGCCAGCGCTATCGTTCGTGATCTAGCGAAAGCCATCCAAGGTGGTGGTGGTGGCCAACCCTTCTTCGCCACGGCCGGAGGCAAGAACCCCGAGGGCATGGACACAGCCCTTGATGCGGCACGCCTGCTGAAACTTTAATCGAAACGAACGTTGAGTTCAATAAAAAAGCGCCTCAGGGCGCTTTTTTCGTTCACAGGAATGATGTCGCTGGCTTTATGCCGCAGACAAACCCATCGAAGACTTGTCTTTCTTCACTCCAAGTTTACCGTAGACAGGTCCATCATATTCTTCTTGATACGCCAGACCCAAATTCAGCATGTAAAACACATTGAAGAAAACCACCAAAAAATAATCAAGGGTTGTTCGTTTTCCGAAAGATTGCGCCAATTCTATCATGGTGCGCAATGCGAAATACACATTGTACCCTGGAATCAGAAACAACAAAGCGTGGGAGTCAGGACGGCCAATGATTCGCATGGCTACAACCACATTGTATCCCGGGACAAATGCGGTCCAACCCGGCTGGTCACATTTCAAGAACAATCTCCAGTTCGCCCCCAAGGAGATTAGCGTAAAAAAAAGTGACATGAGAAGGATCGCGCCACTCACTTCAAAACCGAAAATAGTAATTGCACTCATGGGATATTCTGTTGCGTTCACTTTACTGACGAAGACTCATTGCAAAGGTTGCCTTCAACAGCTTTAAGACGCACTCAGAATCAACAACTTATAAAATAAAAACTGTGGATGAATCTGTCTTTTTAATCTGACAAGCCACCGAAACGCTTGACCAAACTGCCTGAAATTTTTTCTCCTTTCGGTGTCAATATGACAAGGCGCTCCACCACATTTCTCAATTCTCGGATGTTGCCCGTCCAATTGGCTTGTTCCAACTGCTTCATTGCATCGGTCGTAACCTCCATCTGAACTTTGCCATGCTGCTCGCAAATCCCCTGTAAAAAGTGGTGCACCAGCAACGGGATATCCGAACGACGTTCGTTCAGGGCAGGCACATGCATTAATATAACGGCCAATCGATGGAACAGGTCTTCTCGAAAACGACCTGCTTTTATTTCTGAACGCAGGTCCTTGTTCGTTGCTGCTATTACACGCACATCCACAGTGATTTCCTTTTCACCCCCCACTCGAACAATCTTATTCTCCTGCAATGCACGCAATACCTTGGCTTGAGCCGAAGCGCTCATGTCTCCAATTTCATCGAGAAATATCGTACCGCCTTCTGCCTGTTCAAACTTCCCTTTTCGTTGTTTGATTGCACTTGTGAATGCTCCTTTTTCATGCCCAAACAGTTCGCTTTCGATGAGCTCCGATGGAATGGCAGCACAATTCACCTCGACAAAAGACGCATCGTGTCGCAGGCTCAATTCATGCAGTTGCCGTGCGACCAGTTCTTTCCCTGTCCCGTTCCCCCCCGTAATCAATACCCGCGCATCCGTCGGTGCCACGGTGCAGATCATCTCCACGATTTCTCGAATTCCATTGGACTTTCCGACAATCGCTGTCGAACGCTCCGTTTGGATTTTCCGATTCAATCGCTCCGTTTCCTTCACCAACTCACCTTGCTCCATCGCATGGCGAACGGTCAACAGAATTCGATTTAAATCCAACGGCTTTTGAATGAAGTCGTAGGCTCCTTTTTTCAGCGACTCCACGGCCGTTGGAACCGTTGCATGCCCACTGATCATAACCACACACGTTTTAATCTGCTTTTCAGAAAATGCATCCAGCACCTCCATCCCGTCCATTTCAGGCATTTTGATATCGCAAAAAACGGCATCGTACGAAAACTTTGCTGCCAAGCGGACACCTTCCACTCCGTTTTCAGCTTCCTGTACTTGGTAGCCTTCGTATTCCAAAATTTCACGCAGGCTCGCCCGAATAGGCGCCTCGTCGTCGATGATTAGAATTTTTGCCATGTGTCAATTTCCTTGGTTGTTCTAAGCGTTTGAACACCACCCCCGATGCAAAGATGCTGCCAAAAATGAGCAACTCCATTTAACGTGCTAAAGATCTGTCGCCTCGCACAAGACACCCTCTCTGAGTGCATACGCCGAACGCTTGACCGATGTGTTCGCCGGCATCCAACTCAAAACATGCTGGATCAGCAAACTTGCCAAGGGCAACATGCGCGCTCTAGGCGGGGCCATACCAGGCATTAGCAAGCGACTCTGTAGATCTGAGGTCATCAGCAAATCATGCAATCCATCGAGTTTTTTTCGGTCAATATCCTGCACGTGGGGATGTCCCTGCTTTGAGCAATCAGGAGCTGTATGATCGGGTTCTGCGCCCCCATTGACCACGTCCAAAAATGTATCGAAGGATCCGCTGGACCCTACCAAAACAACCGGTTGGAATTTTTCCAAAGCCGCTTTCAATGGCGCCAACGTGTACTCCAGGAAGGGCTGAAAACGATCCGCTCCAGCTTGTTCCATGGGATCTGCTGGTTTGCCGAAATCATCCAGTCGGGCCACACCAGCATCAAAGCTCATCTTCCACAGCACATCAGACCGTCCTGTAGTGCCTTTGTTTTCGGCCACGATGAATTCCAAACTCCCCCCTCCAATGTCCATGATCACATGACGGTCGCGGATGCGCTCCGTTGTCAGCGCAACACCCTTGTGAATCCAATGGGCTTCTTCGTCTCCCGTGATCACCTCAATCTTCCATCCGGTCATTTCTTCCGCTTTCGTGCAAAACGCTTCCACATTCGATGCATCGCGAAGCACACTGGTCGCAATCACACGCACTTCGTCTACGGAGTAATTCGTCGTCGCCTGACTCATGATGCGCAATGCATCAATGCCCTTGGCAAACCGATCGGGCAATATAGCCGCTTGCTTGAATCCACCTTGCCCAAGAAAGACCGCATGGCGCATTAGAAACTGCTCTTCCCACCGGCCTTCAGAAGCGTCCACTATGAGCATGGAAAACGTATTGGAGCCGCAATCAACAACCGCTATTCGGCGGCCGACTTTGCTAGACATTGGATCCAATTCCATGCTTTGATCCATCGTGATCAATTCGTGGTTACAGCCGCATCAATCCGCATGCCGAAACCATTTTATGAGTTCAACCCATGAAGGTCTCTTGCCATGCATGAGAATGCCCACGCGGTAAATGCGGCCCGCCATTCTCAGTAACAACCATGCTGTAACAGCCACCCCCAACCAAGAAAGAACCACCTCCCACCAGGCCACACCCAGCGGAATTCGGATTAACATCACGACAGGTGCTGTAAACGGAACAAATGAGGCAATAACAGCCAACGGCCCTTCCGGATTTTCAATGGCCACAACCGCCAAGAAATAAGAAGCCACGAGGGGCGCCATCGCTGGAATCAAAAAATATTGTGCGTCCGACTCTTGTTCAACCGCAGCTCCAATGGCAGCAAAACTTGCAGCGTACAAGGCAAACCCCGCCACGTAAAACACCGCAGTTGAAGCGATCATCAGGGGCCAGTTTACATCCAATAAAAAATTCAACTCCGCCTGTCCTGCAATCCATGATTCAAGATCCAACCCCACGAGGGCATCGGAAGATGATTTTAAAACGTCAGCATGCTCCAGCCACATTCCGCCCACCAGCGTTATGATCCAAACCAAGACCGATAAAACAATGAATTGGGTCAGGCCCACAAGACCGATTCCAATGACCTTTCCCGTCATCAAAACAGAGGGCTTGACCACGCTGATAACGACCTCGACAATCCGATTAATTTTTTCTTCGATCACACCCCGCATGACATGCATCCCGTAGACGAGAATTTGCACGAAGAGAAACAGGCTAAAAACGAAACCAACTAAACTTCTTCCAACGGCATGTCCGTCGCGCGTGACAATGTCTTGCCCGACGAGTGATACCTGCGTTTTCAATCGTTGGTAGGTCGAGAAATCCAAGTCCTGGGTTTCTTTGACCTTGAATCGTTCCAATGCCATGGACAGATCCGTTTTCAAATGAGCTTGCAAGTCAAATCCTGGTGTCTGTTCGTAGTAATACATGGCCTTATGATGCTGCAAAATGGCATCATCAAACACCACCATCACATCAAAGTCCGAGGCAATAAAGGCCTCATCTTCCATTCCTTCAGCTGCAAATCGATAGGTAAGAGATGCTCTGTCAGGAAAACAATCTGGACAAATGGGCACCCACGATTCAAAGCGTTCATCCCATTGACTGACCATGCCAGCAACATCGACGACAAGGACGCGGCTCTTTTGGTTATCGCCTTGTTCTAGCCACCAACCAATGGCCATGCTGCCCATGACCAATAGCGGCACAGCCAGTGTGCCAAGAATGAATGCTTTTCGGCGAACACGCGTGATCCACTCACGATAAACGATGTGCCGCAATGCGCTCATGATGGTATCGCATTGGATTCACGGTTCTCAACCGTTTCAATGAATACATCGCGCATTGAAGGCTGCCACGGCGTGCATGCCACTACCTTCACCTCTCCTGAAATCCAATGCAACCAAGAGGCGATATCGCCTTCCGGTGACAGCCGCAACATCACCTCATGTTCTCCAACAGTGGATTCGGAATGAAGCACTTGAATCAATTCAGCGCTTGCTCCGATGGCCACCGTAAACTCCATGATAGTCCCTAAAAACCGCAAAGTAAATCGACCGTCTCGCGCTTGCTCCCGTAAGGCGTGGACAGGACCGTCTAAAATGACTTCTCCCCGATTGAGCAACGCCACCTCATCGCACAACTCCTCCACACTGCCCATGTCATGTGTGGACAACAATACGGTTGTGCCTTGTTTTTCTTTCAATTCGATCACCGCATCCCGAACGCGTTGCGCATTGATGGGATCAAACCCACTGAACGGTTCATCCAAGATCAGCAACCGAGGTTCATGCAAAACAGCAATAATGAACTGCACTTTTTGCGCCATTCCTTTGCTTAAGTCTGCAACTTCGCGGTTCCACCATCCCTCCACTTCCAACTTTTCAAACCACACCCGAAGGCGCTTTTCAGCTTCTTGGCGTTGCATCCCACGAAGCTGTGCGAAGTAGAGCGCCTGCTCGCCAACCCGCATGGATTTGTAAAGTCCACGCTCTTCCGGCAAGTACCCAATCTGCGCGATGTGGGCTCGCGTGAGCGGCGTTCCAAAAAACGAAATGGATCCGGCGTCTGGGGCTGTAATGCCGGTGAGCATTCGAATGAGCGTGGTCTTGCCCGCTCCGTTCGGCCCAAGCAACCCAAATATTCCACCTTCGTTCACTTTAACATCGACTCCTTTCAAGGCTTGATGCGCTCGAAAAGACTTAACGACTTGAGAAATGGCTAGGGCGGGAATACGTTCCATAGAGCTCTCTAAGATGAGACTTTAGGTGAACATATCGCGCACCTTATCAAAAAATCCTTTTTCCTGGTGGTCTGCATCCGGCGCAAAATTGGGTGATTCTCGGAGCTGCTCTAAAAGCGACTTCTCCGAGTCGCTCAACGTTTTCGGCGTCCAAACGTTGATATTGATGAGCATGTCACCATTGCCGTAACTGTCCACCGAAGGCAACCCTTTGCCACGCAAACGAACGATGCGGCCGCTTTGCGTCCCCGCTTCAATTTTGATTTTGGCCTTACCGTCCACGATTGGCACTTCTGCACTTGCGCCCAATGCCGCATCCGTGAAGGAGATGTACAAATCGTAATGAATATTCTTCCCATTGCGTTGCAGATGCTCGTGGGGTATGGCTTCAATCACCACCAACAAATCACCTGCGACGCCGCCCATTGGAGCGCCGTTTCCTTCTCCGCGCACATTGAGTTGCATGCCGTCTTCAACACCCGATGGAATCTGAATGGTCACGACCGACTCCTTGCGGACCATTCCCCATTCGTCAGAGCCTTGGGGACGCTTGCGCACCGATTGACCACTCCCTTGGCATTGTGGACATGTCGAGGCTGTCTGCATTTGACCCAAAATGGTGTTTTGAACCCGACGCACCTGGCCGCTTCCTCCACACGTTTGGCAGTCACTATATTCTGCCCCCTCCGCCTGCACTTGCTTGAGAACTTTTACTTTTTTCTCGACCCCTGTCGCAATCTCCTCCAACGTCATTTTGACCTTGATCCGCAGATTCGAGCCCTTCATCCGACGACGACGTCCGCCGCCACCACCACCACCACCGCCGCCACCACCACCAAATCCACCGCCGAAAATATCACCGAACTGACTGAAGATGTCGTCCATGTCCATCCCGCCAAATCCGCCGCCACCGCCTGGCCCTCCTTTCAATCCCTCGTGCCCAAAACGATCATATTTCGCGCGTTTCTGGTCATCCTGAAGCACCTCATATGCCTCAGCCGCCTCTTTAAATTTTTCTTCTGCACTGCTGTCATCCGGGTTTTTATCCGGGTGGTGCTTCAAAGCCAACTTGCGGTAGGCCTTTTTAATATCCGATGCAGAGGCTTGACGGCCCACTCCCAACGTCTCATAGTAATCGCGCTTTGCCATCTGTCTCCTTTCTTCTGGTTATTCTCCAACGACCACTTTCGCATACCGGATGACCGCGTCATTCAGCAAGTAACCCGATTCAACCACATCCACCACCTTTCCTGACAGTTCAGGGGAAGGAATCCGGGTAATCGCTTCATGAAAATCAACATCAAAAACATCCCCTGTTTCCACCGCCATGGCTTTTACACCCTGCGCTTCCATCAATTGCTTGAATTTAGTATGGATCAAATGCTGGCCTTCCTTCAATGCCACAGGATCTTCCAATTCCAACGAGGCTGCTTCTGCTCGGGAAAAATCATCCAAAACAGGTAGCATTTTCTCGATGGAGTCGCGGGACGCAGTACGAATTAACTCAACGCGCTCACGCATGGTCCGTTTGCGATAATTGTCAAATTCAGCATACAGCCGTAAATACCGATCCTGCCAATCCGTCTGCTCCTCTGTTTGAGAAGAACCTGCTGATTCGTCAGTCTCGCTCGTCGATGACGCCGACTCCGAAGAGCTCTCATTCCCTTCATTCCCTTCATTCCCTTCAGAAGCAGCGGATGATGCTGTCTCAGTTGCCTCTTCCTCTGCAGAGGCGTTTTTCGGTTCTAAGTCCATATTCCTTGATTTGCAGATTGCATCTCAAATCCAGTGCCACAAGCAAGATGCGGACAACCTGTCAGTCTTGTTCGGGTTAGAGTCGGGCTACGTGTCGGTCAATTTGTCTGTGCAGCTCCATGCCACGCAAGTTCTTTCCAATGATGATACCATTCTCATCCACCAAAATGCTCATGGGAATGGAGCTGACGCCATATACCGCCGCCGCCTCGCTGTTCCAGCGTTTTAAATCCGATACATGGTTTTTCCACACCAGACCGTCGGCAGCAATCGCCGCTTTCCAGCGTGCCACATCACTATCCAATGAGACGCTAAACACGTCAAACCCTTCGGCCGACTTGAACTTTGCTTTCTTGTACTTATTGTAAGCGCTAACGACATTGGGATTCTCTCTCCGGCAAGGACCACACCACGATGCCCAAAAATCAATCAGCACTAAATTTCCACGCAACTCACTCAGCTTCATAACCTTACCCTTGGGGTTGTTGAGCGCAATTTCAGGCGCTGTGTCACCAATTCGCGTTCCGACTCGACCGCTGGGAATCACTGTTTGCTCTGTTATTTCAGAGGCTGCGATGCGCGAAGGAGCCACTGCCCCCTGGTCGTTACTGATCAAAACACCTGCAGCAATGAAGACTGCACCCACTCCTATTTTCCATGTCAACATGGATGCAATTTACAACTTCATTCTACCCTTTCAATGCTTGCTCCTAAAGCTTTCAGTCTGCCTTCAATGTCTTGGTAACCTCGGTCAATCTGGCCGATGTTGTGAATTGTAGATTCTCCTTCGGCAGATAACGCCGCAATGAGCAATGACACCCCTGCTCGAATATCAGGGGACGTCATGGTCACACCTCGCAATGGACTCTTGTGATCCATCCCGATTACGGTAGCCCGGTGCGGGTCACACAAAATGATTTGAGCCCCCATATCAATCAGCTTGTCCGTAAAGAACAAGCGGCTCTCAAACATTTTCTGGTGAATCAGAACGCTGCCACGAGCTTGGGTGGCCGTCACCAATATGATTGACAATAAATCCGGAGTGAACCCCGGCCAAGGAGCATCTGCTACCGTCAAGATTGACCCATCGATGAACGTGTCTATTTCATACCTGTCTTGGGCCGGCACGAACAAGTCTTCACCCCGCCTTTCTAAAGCAATGCCCATGCGCTTGAAAACACGCGGAATCATTCCCAGCTCATCGTACGCGACATCCTTGATGGTGAGACTGCTGCGCGTCATGGCCGCGAGACCGATAAAACTTCCAATCTCAATCATGTCAGGAAGGCACCGATGCTCGGTTCCTCCAAGCTCTTCGACTCCTTCTATAATGAGCAAATTCGACCCAATACCACTGATCTCACCTCCCATCCGGTTGATCATCTTGCAGAGCTGCTGCAAATACGGTTCACACGCGGCATTGTAGATCGTGGTCCTACCCTTTGCCATGCAAGCGGCCATGACGATGTTGGCTGTACCGGTGACAGATGCCTCGTCGAGCAACATGTCCGTACCGATCAAACCGTCGCCTGCGGAAGCGTCGAAAAAGCCGCTTTTCGCATCGTACGTGAACGTGGCCCCTAAAGCTTCGAAACCAATGAAATGGGTATCCATGCGGCGGCGACCAATTTTGTCGCCTCCAGGCTTTGGAATCGCACCTTGACCAAATCGAGCAAGCAATGGACCAAGTACCATCGTGGAGCCGCGCAATGAGCCCCCTTTCTCACTAAACTCCTTTGTCTTGAAATAATCCAAGTTGACATCATCCGCTTGAAAACGATAGGCTCCCTGGCCCTGTTTTTGGGTTTTCACGCCCATGCTCGAAAGCAAGTCAATCAATTTATTGACATCAACGATATCTGGCAAGTTGGTGATATTAACAGGCTCAGCAGTCAGCAAAACCGCGCATAAAATTTGCAGCGCTTCATTCTTCGCTCCCTGCGGAATGACCTCTCCGGACAACTTTTTTCCTCCTTGAATAATAAAACTGGACATGGCAGGGCTCTTCTCGTGTGTTTGTTCTCCGACTTTGCGTTTCGAGGCAAAGCATGCTTTCCTTCAAGATCATTCCTTCAAGGAAACAGCAGTCCTTCGAAATAACGTCATGACAAAGCACGAAAATTAGCTTTCAGCAAAACTTTTCGACAGGAGGCACCGGACAATACCCGAGAAAATTAGCGCTTCTTCTTCTTGCCCTTCCAGCGGTCAAGAGCGTCACTCGTCTTGCGCTTGCTCTTCAAGATTTCAGCTGAACTTACCAATTCAGTTTCCTCGGGGAGAATGAGCTGTCCTTCGCTCATCTCCTTGAGTTGCTCGCGGATCAAGGCATTTTCAACTGTACTTCGATTCCACGTCAAAAAGTGGCGCTTCATGAGGTTGGCAATCGTCAAAATCAACGCAGCCTTTTCCTCTCCTTCTTCGTATGCTTTTGCTTTTTCAATCAACTCCCGGGTCATGGCCCCGTAGTGGCCCAAACGCGAAGTCGCTCCCGGGTATGTCAAACGTTCCGGTGTTTCTTCCCGAGACTCCCTTGTTGGGGTTTCAAACGGACAGTCCACATCCAAATCGTAGTCCGCCATGAAAAAGAGTTGACCCCAGAGTTTTTTCTCAGAGTCTTCTTTGTCTCCCTCCTGGGCAACAATTGAACCCATGATACTTACAATAGCGGTCGCGCAATGATTGCGTTCTTCTCGATCAGCCAGCGACTTTAGATGGCTGACCATCTGATGAATGGTTCTTCCATACTCCGGTATGGACAGGTCATCGCGGGTGCTGTTATACGTCATTTCAACCATGGTCCGAAGTTACGGATATCGCACGCCAATTGCACCACCCCTTCACCAAGATGGCCATTTCTCTGACCTGCGGTTCATCAGATCAGAAATCAATTCTAAAAACCGCGCTTCCAACGCGGCTTCTCCGACACGATCAACCGCTTTAAACAACTCGTTCAAGTTCGAATCCCATGCGATTCTCGCATCCATCGAGGTGCAGACTTGGAGCATTTTCCCCCTTTCCCCATATTCTTTCAACCAACGGTGTTCTGACATGGCAGTGAAAAACCGTTGGGTTCGATCAGGCATTTCATTTTTTCTCTGCGCTAAAATGGACTCCACATGGTCTACAAAAGACTCTAACTGCCATTGGGGAAGAATCTGATTGAAATTCCGCGCAAGGAAATAATCATGCAGCAAATCCAGACCAACACCGGACATCCTCCCCAGTATGGGCCTTAAATCAGCGCGTGAAGCTTGGGACAGCAGATGCGCATCTGCCTCAGAATCAATCCACCGATGCAGCAGCACCCCCGCCGCAACTCCCTTCGGCAGCATACTGTGCGCACTGCCTTTAATGGAGTCGCCCATAAAATTGCCCACCATCAAATCGGGGTCAGGCCCCCCAATCACCAAATGCGCCAAATAATTCATGATGCAAATTTCGTTCGAGTCAATTGGCTAACTCACGTGTCTCCTAACTTTTTTTGCGCACATGCTTTGCTCCTGCGTTACACTTCCGTAAATTTGCCGTCCTCGGTTTGAAAGCAAACCGCAGTATGCGAGAATAGCTCAGTGGTAGAGCACAACCTTGCCAAGGTTGGGGTCGCGAGTTCGAATCTCGTTTCTCGCTCAATGAAAAAGCCTCCCGTTGTGGGAGGCTTTTTTTATTCGTGGTAGCTTTGCCGCGCTTCGGACAACCAAAAGCACATTGAATCTTAACGAATTACGCATGCACGCAACCATTACGACAGACCAAGGCACCTTGAAAGTGGAGTTTTTTGAAAAAGACGCTCCCAACACGGTGGCCAATTTTGTCAAACTTGCAAAAGAAGGCTTTTACAACGGCTTGAAGTTCCATCGGGTCATTCCTGGATTTGTCGCCCAAGGTGGCTGTCCACAAGGCATCGGAAGCGGTGGACCCGGTTACAACATCGATTGCGAATTGAACGGTGAGAACCAGTTTCACGACAAAGGAGTTTTGTCCATGGCGCATGCCGGTCGAAACACAGGAGGCTCTCAGTTCTTCTTGGTTCACAGCCGAGAAGCGACCTCACACCTTGATCGCCAGCACACGTGTTTTGGCAAGGTGACGGAAGGCTTGGACCTCGTCACTCAAATCGCACAAGGCGACACGTTCTCTGTGGAGATCGTCGAAGACTAAGTCAGTCTAGGGCCCATTGAGCTCCCGACTCCAAAGCACGCATCATTTCCAGCAAAAGCACATCGCTTTGAATGGAGTTTAGCGTAGTGTGAGCCCGCAGGCTCTGGCGCTCGAGTTGAATCCGTTCAAATGGCGTGACCAAGCCCTGGCTTTCTCGATCCAATGATTGAGCCAGGGCTTCATCTGCCTGACTTACTGACGCACTTTGCTGAACCAATGCTTCATTGAGCAGCGCGACGCGCCTGTCCAGACTGGTCAGTTGCGCGGCATGCTCCTGGTCCCAAGCCAACGCGTCGGCTTGCCTGAAAGCCACCTGCGCAGCTGCTTGACCTTTGTCTCCTCCGGGAAGCAATCGATCCAACGGAATGCTCCACATCAAAGCGCCGACCCATTGGGTGGTGGGGGCCAAGGAGGAGAAGTCTGCGCCGAAGCCATTCAACATCGGACTGAATCGAAGCTCGGGCAGCCAGAGCTCTCGGGTCAACCCATTTTGTAAAGATTCCGCTTGGTCTATCCGGGCTACCAAAGCTGATTGTTCAGGCCAGACAGCAGTCGCATCCTTGCTGAAAAGTGCTTTCAAGACAGGCCAATCAACACTCAAAGGCATCGTTTCCTGAACTCCCAACACCGACCATAGCGCTGCCAACATCGCTTCACGTGCGGCGCGTAACTGAAGGACTTGACTCTCCAAATGAAGCCGTTCAGATGCTGCCGATAGTGCCTCGGAACGCGGGCGCAACCCCGACTCCACCAACCAGTTCAACTCTTGTTCGTATTGCCTCCAAGCCTCGATTGAGGCTGCATGCAACGCCTCGTCCTGAGCGGACGCGACTGCAGCCACGAATGCCGCCATGCACGCCAAAATCCGTTGGTCGCGTTCTGCCGCAACTTCCCACGTGACGGCTTCTTGGTGGAATCCCGCCGATTCTTGGGCCGTCCAAGACTGGGCCACATCGCCACCCAGCCGCAATTCTGCCATCCACTGGCTGTTGCGGGCGACAACGTCAGGTAAGATCTCGCCAGCGACATTCATGGAACTGCCTTCCCGCGAAAAGGACTGACCACCGATTACGGCAGAAGGAATCCACCAGCGCCTGGCTGACTCCAAAGTACTTTGGGCCTCCAACAAACGCGCTTGGTTGCGCATTTCTTGCGCCGGAGCCTGCGAAGCAAGCTCAATGAGCGATTGCGCCGTGAGGACATTCCCAGACATCTCGGCTACTTGCGCTTGCACATGGATGGTAGCCAACACCATCAAAACCATCGGAGCGATGCGATTGCCTTGACTCATGATGCGCGTTTGACTTGGGTCCGGTCACCAACACTCACTAAACCACGGCCCGCTGTTATGAACTGCGTGGTGGCATCGATACCGGCACCCTGAATAGCCAATCGGGTTTTGTCTTCCGCTATGACTTTCAAAGCAATCTCCTTGACAACACCGTCTACCACAATATAAGCGAGCGACAACCCATCCCGTTCAAAGCGCACCGCTGTCGGCACGGACAACACATCGGCTTGGCTGTTTCCAAAGACAGCCCCTTCAACATACATCCCGGGGCGGAGATCACAGGCCGGTTGTTTCCAATCAACCAACGCATCGAGGGTGTGTTCCATGTTGTTGATCTCGCTGGCCAAACGTCCAATCCGCGTAGAAACTGTTCGTTCCAAATCGGGAAAATAGAGCGTCACCGAATCGCCTCGATTGAGAAAGGAGGCATCCCGTTCTGGGAATGGAAGTCGGATGCGCAAGGATTTGCATTGCACGAGGGACAACAGCGGCATTTGATCGGCTGACAATTGGCCATTTTCAACCACCGCTCCGGGGTGGAGGTAGCGCGCTGCAATGACGCCATCAAAAGGGGCTGTGACATTCAAGAAAGCCAAGCGGTCATTGACTACTGACAACGCCGCCGAGGTCCGAGCAAAGGTGGCCTCCGCTTGTTCTAGGTCCGCCGCTGGAATCAAACCCGCTGCCCCTTTCATGGCTTGGGTCAATCGCTGCAACGCTTTATTGGCGACATCAGCCTCCACCTCAAGCGCTTGTTTCTCTCGGTTGAGAATGGGATTTTCCAATCGCACCAACACATCTCCTTTCTGGACAGCGTCTCCTTCGTCTACCAAGAAATCCGCGATGAAGCCCGACTCCAATGGCATCACCTCAACGGATTGAAGCGGTTCTACAATACCCACAACCGTCAGGGTCTTTTCGAAGTTGGCAAGCGTCGGCGTCACCACCTCCACCACTTGCATCGCCGCTTGGGCCGCACTCGTGGATGCCGGTGCCGGCGCGTCCGAACATCCGAATGCCAGCAAACCGATTGCCACCAGTGGACTCGTGTTGCAAAAATTGAATTCCCTCATGATTCTGAAGCGTTAAAGAGCCGGTAACCGGCAGGAACAACATACAATGTGAGCCAAGCCGCCATGATGGTGCCGCCCACGACGGCGAGCGCCAAGGGCTGGTTGATTTGAGAACCGCCCAACCCCCAAGCGGTGGGCATCAATCCCAATACGGTCGTGATCGCCGTCATCAAGATGGGACGAAGGCGCTGCTGAGAGCCGGCGACAATAGCCTCCTCCAATCCCATGCCATCACGACGCAAAGAATTGATTCGATCCACCATCAAGTTGCCATAGGAAACGGTAATCCCAACAACCATGATCGCTCCCATCAGGGCTTGGATACTCAAAGGAGTTCCCGTAATCCATAGGAGCGCGATCATTCCGGAGAGTGCCGGCGGAAAGGCCACCAACATCGCAATCGGCTGTTTGAAAGAGCGGAAGAGTGGAACGACAATGAGATAAGCAAAGAGCAGGGCGAGAACCAATCCCAATCCCAAATTGGAAAAGGAACTGCGCATCACCGCCACCTCTCCGTCAAAGTCCATGGAATACCCGCGGGGCAAATTGGCTTGGATACCCTCGAGGCGCCGCTCAATTTCGAGCGAGGTGCGCCCTATGTCCCGGCCATCGACGTTGGCATAGACATTGAAAACACGGGATAAATCGTGGTGGTTGATTTCCACCGCCGAGCTGCGGTTGCTGACCTTGGAGAAGGTCCGAAATGGAATGGGCTTACCTCCTTCGGCGCCTTGGACCAACACATGGCCGAGTACATCTTCCGAATCGATGGCATACTCCGGATAGGTGACACCGACATAGTAGTGGTTGCCGTTGCCCTCGTCGATCCAAAAGGATTTGTCAAAGGTGGCTGTGGAACTGAATGCAGCGACCATGTTCTGGATGGCATCCACGGGATCCACTCCCATGCGGGCAGCGCGTTCTCGGTCGATGTCCACCTCCTTGGTGGGTTGGTCCAAGCGTTGTAAGACGCGCGCATCTTGAATGCCTTCTACCAAACGCAAGGTGTCGCGCACTTGCCGGGCCAATGCCTCCAGCACCTCCAACTTGTTGCCTTTGATCCGCACGTCAATCGGCGCCGGCTTGCCTTCATTCAGGGCCGCCGTCATCAGTCCCCCGGAGTAAAAACTCATCTCGACGCCTGGAAACGCATCCCGGAAGAGCACCCTCAACTCCCGGGCGACCTCATCGGTCGCGCGACGGGCATTTTCATGCAACTGCAATCCGATGAACGCATCTTGGGTTCCGCTATTGGGCGTGTAGGCCGCGGGCAGGTCATAAAACACGCCGATGTTGGAAATGATTTGTTTCAAATCGTCCCCCACCGCGGCGCGTGCCATCAATTCCATTTCAGCGATCACCGCCTCCGAACTTCCAAGGGTCGCCCCTGAAGGCAAACGCACTTGAATTTCGAGCTGGCCCACATCTTCTTTCGGGAACAACTCAAAACCCGTTTGTGTCGCGCCCCATCCCGCAAAAGCCGTCAAGACGACCAACACGGCAGACAGGCGCAGCGGGCGCTGAATGGAACGCGTTAATCTTTCACGGTAGCGGGATTCTCGGCGCTCAAACCAGCGGTTGAAAGCAGATGTTTTGTTTTCTTCTGGACGCTCTCGGCCTTGCAGCAACAAGCCGGCCATGAGCGGGACAACGGCGATTGAAAACACATAGGAAGCCAACATGCAAGCCGTCACGGTCATGGCCAACGGACCAAACAAGTCCCGCGCGATGCCTGTGAAGAATAGGATGGGAACGAACACGGCCACAATGGCCAAGGTGGACGCCAAGACCGGACCGGCCATGGCTTTTGCGGCCGCTTTGGCTGACTCCATGGAGGAATCACCCGCTTGCATGCGGCGCTCGATGTCTTCCAACATCACAATTGCATTGTCCACGAGCAGTCCCAAAGCCAGCGCGATGCCGCCCAAGGTGATGCTGTTGAGCCCTTGCCCCATCGCATGTAAAGCAATCAACGCGGCGATCACGCTCATGGGAACGGACATCACGGCAATCCACGCGAAACGCGCACGCCCTAGGAACACCAACAGGACGAGGGCCACGAGCACGAGCCCACCCAAACCAGCGCCTACCAAACCGTTGATCGACCGACGCACATACGAACTCTGGTCAAAAATGACGTTGAGCTGTACATCATCTGGCAAACGTTCTTTTAATTTCGGAAGCGCCGCTCGAACCGCTTCGACCGCTTCAATTGTGTTGCTTCCAGATCGTTTGAAGATGGGCAGGTATACTTGATTCTTGCCGTCGACACGGACAATGTTGGTTTGGATGGCCGCGGCATCGGCAGCAAAACCAATGTCTTTGACTTGAATTGCCCGACCGTCCTTGACCGAAAGGACGATGTCGTTGAAGTCTTCGACTTCTTTGATCATTCCTTGCGCGTCGATGCTGTAGTTGATGTCTCCAATTTCTGCGATGCCGCTCGGGATCATCGTCGTGTTGCGTTTGATCGCGTCGTTGACTTCGGTTTGTGTGAGGCCATAGGCTTCCAACATCACCGGGTCAACGTAGATGTGGATGCGGCGCTTGGTTCCACCATAGGCGGCTGGCGCGATGATGCCTTTGACTCCGCTGAGCATCTGCCGCAAGGCGTAATAGGCGACATCGTACAATTCCTTTCCGGACTTCTCATCGCTCGAGGCGGTGAGCAACATGAGCGGTGTCGAAGCGGTCGGATCAAACGGCTGCACCATCGGCGGAAGGGTTCCCGGCGGCTGGTAGTACATATCGCTCATGGCATACGCGGAGGTATTGGCCATGGCTTCCGCCGGGTCGATGTCCTCGCGGTAGTGGTTGGTGACGATGCTCACCCCCATCAAACTCTTGGATTCCTGCTTCAGGATCCCGTTGGACTGGCCAGTCCAACGCTCCATCCGACTCGTGATGTCCTTCTCAACAACCTCAGTGGGCATGCCGGGATAGAGGGTCAGGATCTGCATCGCAGACTTCCGGAATGCTGGCAAAATGTCCACCTGCATCCGCGGCACGACAACCGCACCCAAGATGACCAACGCGAGCAGCGCAACCGCTACGAAAAAAGGATTCTTAAAGGGACCTTGGATCATGCCTCCAAGGTCGGACGCGAAGTCGGGTGAATCGCGTAAAAACCCAGCAGTTACTCACAAATCATTCCACGAATGATCTGCTTCCGAAATGAGCTGTTGGCTGCAACGTGGGGTTTGACATCGCTGCCGAATAACTGCGGTTTTTGCGCTTACGTTTGTTCTTCAAAACAGCTCAACATGGATCTTTACGTGATTTTATTTGTCCTCTCTACGCTTTGGGTGGGTCCGTTTTGGTTTGCCATGCTCCTTCAGCCGGAAACCGCAAAAACGAAACAGTTGCTCGATGGCCCTTGGTTCTTCATCGGCCCCATCGCGATTTGGTTTCTCGTCATGGGCTTGAATCCACAAGGCCTCGCAGACTTCATGAACAGCGGATCTCACCCCGATGGGTTTTTGGCGGGGTTGGCGGAGGGGATGGGAACAAAAGCGGGAATTACCGCTCTGTGGGCACACGTGGTAGCCGGTGACATTGCTGTGACACGGTGGATTTGGCAAGACAGCCTGAAGCGACAGGGACGGCCGTGGGCAACACGAATTGCTGTCTTTTTTGGCGTGATGATGATGCCTTTGGGGCTCGCTCTTCACCTGCTACTTCGAAGCGGGAAACCCCGTGGCTAACGGCTAGGAATCCCGTGATTTCAGTCCCTTCGAATCCAAACGCAGTTTCTGAAAACACCGTTGCATTTCTCTTTGATTCGATTACCGGATACTCTGTATTCGGTCTGCTGCATTGTACCTAAAATCGGAGTGTACTGAAATGACGCGCTGTCCGGGTAGAGTATGACTGTAATGGTCGTGTCCACATGTAAAAAGCTATACGTCCCAGAATGTGCTTCACCTTTCTGAAATTCAAACGTGTAATATCCTGGGATTCCATCGGAGATATCCGCGTCCTCAAACACCATCAATTCCGGTCCGTTTTCTTCGCAATTGGAACATCCGCTATCAACGTCAATGTCATACGTCCCCAAGATTTTCTCTTGGATGGGTTTGCACCCAAACAAAGCAAGAGAGCAACTCAAAAACACGATCACGGATTTCATATTGCACAATATCGGGAACTCTCGGCGACCCGCGTGGTATTCGCTTCTGCTTCCAATGAAATCACACTCCTTGTATGGCGCACTTCGACTTTACACACGATGTCTCTCAGCAGCATGACATGAACAATCCCGAATGCATGAAGCGGTTGACCCCTTTACCAAAAACGGGAGACCGCATCGCTGCAATCTCCCGCTTGGTACCCCTAACGGGACAGTTCTCGAACTCTTTGTACGCCAACCTCGATGAATTCAAGGCTTTGAAGGAATCCCTCAAACGTGAGGGAATCTTCGATGAAACGTGGGAAACCCTTGTAATACCTCGTCGTGGCGCCTCATCTACCCTCCCTTACCGTCCTTAAACCATAGTAGTTAGCAGTAGAATGGCGAATATGACAGGGAAGAAATTCGGGGGAAGGGAGAAAGGAACTCCCAACAAACTGACGAAGGAATTACGTTCGGCTCTCAAGGACGTTCTGTATGATGAGATTGAACAGATACCTCATCGATTGGATAAGTTGGAGACCAAGGATCGATTGGAGTTATTGGTCAAGTTGATGCCGTATGTTTTCCCGAAGGTGCAGTCGGTGTCGCAATCGTTGGATGAGCCGATTGGGTGGTAGATTAAGAGCGGCAGGGAGCGTCAAGGGACGTTCTTGAATCACCTGGATACATCCGTCAATTCATCCTTGCACCGTTCATCAACCGCGTCAAACTAGGCCCATCAACGACATCAAAACCATCGAATAACGGGAGTGTGCCACGAACGATTGAAGGGCGTTGTAATGGCCTTAAAACGGCTTGATGAACGGCTTGATGCACAAGGAAGGAAAGACGCTCAAAGCGGAACCGATGACACCCCTATTCACCGCATTCCACCCCGCTCTGCGGGGGTCGCACGCTGAAAACAAGAGTTAACACAAAAGTACCAAAGGGACAAAGAATCAAAGGGTCAAGCCCCCCACAAGCCCCCGTTTTTAATCCCGAACGCAACGAACTGAAAAACCGTATCGTTGGTAGTTGTTGAACCCACTGACTTCAGAGCTACCACCACTCAGTAGACGGAACCAAGCGAATGAACCGTAAGCCGAAGCCGACCAGAAATAACCGTTGTTGCCTTCACTGCTGAAGCCCCCAAGGTTGTTCCGGTAGCCACCAGCCAAACCTGAAAAACCGCTCGTGTTCGTGCCGTCCCAAGACGGTGAGTCCTCAGGTGACGATTTCATTTTGCCCCCTGCCACTGATGTACCTCCAAGACCATCAATTAAGGTGGTGTACTCCTGATCAGTCGGGACGTGCCAACCGCTTGGACACAACCCACGCGCGTCATCCACCGCGTACCGGTTGTACAAACGGCCGTAGTCAGCAAGGTTTGAAACTTCATCGTCACTTCCGTGGTAAACAATCGATGTACCCTCTCCATAAACCGTCATCGCGCCGCTCGTTGTGCTGCTCCAATCACCATCGCTCAATTCCCCAGGAATCGGATCGCCGTTGGCGTAATGCTCGTTGCGCAGGTTTTCAGCAAACCAACATTGGTCGCCGATCGCCACCAAGGCGTAGCTGTAGCCGTCATACGTTACCGTGGAAGCGCCGTCGCAGCCCGACGATTCACCGTAAACACAACTGCCGTCGTCAACAGTCGCGTTAGCGCTGAAATTAACCGCGTCAGGATCCATGCAGCCCGACAATTCGCTGTCGTCTTCGTCAGGGTTACATGAGACTAAAACCAACGGAAGTGCGAATAGGAGGAACAGAAAATGCTTCATGAATCAAACGTAATAAGAAATGTCCAAAAGTCATTCGGTTTGAACCATATACAATTCGAGTAAACTCAACGTGACTTTGGTGGGAGTTGGTGATTTTCCCTCATCAATCGCCTCAAAATCGGCCCATAAACGACATCAAAACGAAAGCAAACACAGTTCGTATTCAACCTGTTCGAAATTGTCACGTAGTCCCGATGACAGTTTTGTGCTTTTTGGCTATACGGGACCAATTGAACTGCGGAGCATTGTTCGTTGGGTCGTAGGGTTCGAGAATTGCGTGCCGTTTTGAAGCGACATCATCTTAACTGAAAAGGTACGTCAGCTCCGGACTGCGGGTTTTGTAACCGAGCACGTGGTCAAGTCCACTGCCAAAATCAAGCGCCACAGCGCCTTGTTTTTTTGCAGTAAGTAAAAGAGGCTTGCCGGCAAAACCAGCTGCGAGCAGAAGTAGACTGCCCCGCTCGAGCAAAGGTTCGATTTCTAGCTGCAAATCAACAATAATGTCGGGAAGAAAACCGGAGGCAGATGCCAACCCTTTCACCGTTGAAACTTTCTGGACGGGTGGGATGGGAATCATCGTCACTTTTTGATTGTCCAATACATGATTTTCGGGGATTTCAAAACATCCCACGACCACGACGTTTTTTGCGGTAGCGATCAACTCATCCAAAACAACGCTGTCCACAAAAGCATAATTGGCGTATTCATCTACCCAACATTTGCAAGAAATATTGCCATTCTTGACATTTTCTTCTACCCCCATAAAGAGACCTTGTTGTTTGCGAGATGCCTCGGACAATGCGCCTGGAGTAAATTCATGCAAAACCTGAGCCAACCGTGGCGCGCTTGGAAGACCAATGATATCTGCCGCACTAATGGTTTCTTGGACCTTGGCTGATAAATCCTTCCGCAACCATTCGGGCAACGTTCGACCCCACCAAAGCAATTCGAGATGATCCCGAAAAAGTGCACTTTGCTCTGTGGCCTCATTAGAAAATGCATAGGCCTCTCCATCACCCAATCTTAAGAAGAGGAGCGGTGTGCCTTCTCTTAAAGCACAAAGAACCAACTCGCGCATTTGTTGTCTCTCGTGCAAGTGATACCGCAGTTCTAACAATAAACGAGGGTTCAATTGCTCAATTACTTTCCAACACGATTGGGACGTCTCCAAGACACTCAAAGCGGGAGATCCCGGCTGAAATGCTCTGCGCATAAAGTTCACCAGTTCAACCGACAAGTTGGCTTTGCCGTTTTGGTCCAATTCCCCCAACTGCTTATTTGAAATCCAGCGGTAAGCAAACGATTTGAGATCAAAAAGCGATTTTTTTTCACTGGGAAGCGTTCCTCGGATGTGATCAAAGAACCTCAGACACCCCTCGAAGTCCTGTTCCCGAATGAACAACGCTCCCGCACTCGCCACACTGTTTAGCGGCAGGTGGACCATGAATTCTTTGTGCAGTCGAGAAAACTCCAATTTGAATTGCTCCAACGATCCAATCGCAATCAAGGCATTCAAGTAGTTTTGAAAGGCCAGGTAGCTCAAAAAATGCCCTCGCCGCGTGAGCTTCTCATTTACTTCAAGCCAATCCGCAGCGGGATTATCCAATTCTTGAAAATAATCGGAACGCATGGCACCCCATACAAGCTTCAAACTGGCGGATAATTTGGGGTCTGAGATAAGCTCCTCAAAACGCTCCCAGTCCCGCTGCCCATACGCGGCATTGAGCCCTCGACTTTGATGCAAACCACCGAAAACCTTATGCCATGCATCGGAGACCAAAAAACGCAAATGATTTATTCTAGGCATCTTTGATCACAGGGTCTTTAGCCAAGCATGCCCTTTGGAGCAAACGACTGTGCATTGCTTACTGCCGCCATATTCAGCTCTGTGCGCCTTGATACCGGCTTGAGCCAGACGTTTCATCAGTTCATTGATGGTATTCGTCTCTCCCATCCGGTGCGCGTCATCAAAGAGCAACACAAATGGCCGTGAATCGTTGAGGAAAGGCACGAGGGCCAACACATTCGATCGCGCAAATTCACCTCTTCCAAAAGGACCATCAATGACAACCAAATCCACTTTCAACCAATGCTCCTCGGGGATGGCAGTATAGGCCAAACCATTGATCCCATCGGTTTGCTCTACTCTATCTTCAATGTCATGAAATTCAATCTTGGATTTCGCATCAAGCACATGATTTTTCACGAAATAATCAATCCATTTCTGATCGTGCTCAATGATAAAGTGATGTTTCAAAGACGATTCCATCGCGGCATGATGCGAAATGAATTTCGACGATTCCCCGAGGCCCATCTCCAAAACATAACCTGGTTCCGTCGTCTGTAAAATGCGATGAAGCACATAAAAAAAGGAAGCACCTCCAGCCCATCTTCCCAAATTGAGAGGCAGTGAGTCACTGCCTTCTTCCTTGCCAAAACTTCCATTCAACACATGGTGCCAAACCGCTTCTTCTGACATGCCTGCCAACCGCTTAATATCGCGTTGGAGCAAGCTGTCCTGATATACCCTATTGAATAGTTCCTTCAACCAGGACATGATCGCTCGTTTCATTTGCCGTTTTGTTTTCACCAAGCAATGTACGAATACACACAGCATTTCAGATCTCAAAGCATTCGCCAGAAAAGGATGAAAAACAATCGAATCCCTGTGTTTGAAGACGAGTTCAATCTCATCCTTCAATCAATCCGTAAGTCTCGAAGTCCAAAACCAAAAACGGGAGACCGCATCGCTGCAATCTCCCGCTTGGTACCCGGAGCGGGACAGTTCTCGAACTCTTTGTACGCCAACCTCGATGAATTCAAGGCTTTGAAGGAATCCCTCAAACGTGAGGGAATCTTCGATGAAACGTGGGAAACGCTTGTGATACCTCGTCGCGGCGCTTCTTCAACCCTCCCATACCGTCCTTAAACCATAATAGATAGAAGTAGAATGGCGAATACGACAGGGAAGAAATTCGGAGGAAGGGAAAAAGGAACTCCCAACAAACTGACTGCAGAATTGCGTTTCATGGAGTCCCGTGAAGTGGAGAATGGTATTAACGAATAATCACCAGTTTGAATTCTTTTTACGTTCTCGGTCATCTGTTACTTTTTGTTGCGAAGGATTACCATTAACGACAGGATAGGTATAGTGATAATTTCTGTATGCACGATCCTTATAATTGTCATAAGTTGTTCCCTCGAGGGTGTCACGGACCGATTTGAAAACCCTTGATGCATGTAAAATCGAACCTGTCGCCACATCCAACAATTTGATGTCAGACACAGTCCTTGCCTCTCTCACTACCTCTTCAACAAAGCCCTGAGGACCCTCTTTTTCCTCGATAACAATTCCGCATTCAACAAGGCGATAGGACAATGCTTTTGCAGCTGACTTTAAACTTGTAGAATCTTTGTAAGCCCAATATTTATTTTCAAAATAATTGCTTCCCCCAACATCTGAATTAGAGCTATATCCAATTGAGTAAGCACCCACACTTGCAGAAGATGATCCTGACGACACAGCTAAAGAATTTCCTGCCATTTTTTGCTTTTCCGGATTTATCTGCACATAGCCCTTCTCTGTTTCAGACATCATCCGATAAAGCAAATCTTGGTCTCTTTCGAGTAAAGAATAATCATTGAGTATTAGATCACGAATTAGAGCACTTTCAAAGAATGCAATGAGATTGTTGTCTGAGGAGATGCTCTGCTCTTCGTTCCATATTACAAGATCCTCATCTTTCGAGATAAACTCGCCCAATTGTGCAATGATTTCAGCAGTTGGCAGACTATATTCAATTAAGGCTGCATTTGAGTCCTCCCATGCAAAGATTCCAATTGTTTTTCCGTAGAAGCACCCCCCCAGCACCACAGGAAATACCATTATTATGAACCACTTTTTCATCTTTTCTCTTGTTTTGTTGGTGCAATTAATTACGGATAATTGAATTAAACAAGTCCCGCGCTGCAGCACATTATACCCTCAACATCCTGCGCTATACATGACCTATCCAAGTCTTCCAGAAGAAATTGAAATGTTTTTAGCTTTCTTCTTAAGAAAACCAAAAACGGGAGACCGCATCGCTGCAATCTCCCGTTTGGTACCCGGAGCGGGACAGTTCTCGAACTCTTTGTACGCCAACCTCGATGAATTCAAGGCTTTGAAGGAATCCCTCAAACGTGAGGGAATCTTCGATGAAACCTGGGAAACCCTTGTAATACCTCGTCGTGGCGCCTCATCTACCCTCCCTTACCGTCCTTAAACCATAGTAGTTAGCAGTAGAATGGCGAATATGACAGGGAAGAAATTCGGGGGTCGACAGAATGCCACTTAACATTTAAAAACCCAAACTTTCGGGGTGTCATGCGTCATACCCGGTTGATTTCATAAATCTCATATCCGTCCATGACCTCATCGAAAACGGGCTTCGAAACTGGGTTTGAACCATCTAAGAATGCACACAATGCTTCTACATCGTGCACTGAAATCTTGAACATGACCTTGCTTTGATCGGGCGAAACCGTTCCGATGGTCTTGCTCAAGTCGGCGACCTTTTTTCTTTCAGCAATGCCCGCATCGGACTGCATGAAACTCATGAACTTTCCGAATTTATCTTGCTTGAGCATCCCAACGACTAACATGTCTTTCATGGCTTTTTTTTTTACAAAAGAAATCTCTAGTGTTCACGTTTCAAAAGGGACTCAAATAGAAATGTAGTTGGAGCTCAGAAAAATCGACTAACCCTGACAATTCTTTTCTAGACTACCTTTTGGCCATGAGAATTTCACCTTCCCTCATCTTCGTTATTCTTCCATTGTGCAGTGTGGCGCAGGACGTGCCCATTGAATCAACTTACAATGAAGGTATCGTATGGGAATCCGTCTTCACCGACGGGCCAGAAGGAAAAGTCAACCGCGGTCTTGTCGATTCAGAGGGGCACGCGGTCTGCGTATCCATGCCCGAAAATCAGGCCCGGGTCCATAAAATTGATGGCAGCGATGGTGCACTCATCTGGTCTGTGGCATTCACCAATCGTGTTGGGTTCGGCATCTGTGAAATTCAGGGAAATGATGGCCAGCTGGATTATATCGTAACGGGTGGAGCGGGCGAAACCCAGGAATGCTGGTTGGCCCGCATCGAGGGATCAGATGGTGGTTTAATGTGGGAAAGTATCATTGACAACGCAGGCCAAAATTGGCAATTCGATGGGATACGAACGGCGATGATTGGTGATGATGGGTACATCTATGGCTCTGGTTTCACTGGTGGAGACGAGCCGAACACCATTTTCGTGGTTTTTGCAGGACAGGAATTGGTGTTGAAGGCTGATCCTGCTAATGGGGAAATTGCCTGGACGTCTGCCATTGATGCCTCGGAATACGGTCTGGCGACGGTGCAAGATTCATCCGGTGACTTGTACACTGGCGGAGTCATGTACGATGAAGGATGGTGCATCACTAAACGAAATATGAATGGCGAGGTCATTTGGACAGCGTTCATCGATGGGACAACTGAAATTTACCCCTATGATATGGCAATAGGGTCGGATGACCGTCTGTATTATGGGGGCCATCGCGGAAGAGAAGGAGCGGGTGAACCATTTGATTATTCCTGTGCTTCAATAACCACCACAGGTGAGACGGAGTGGTTGAAGCATTATGCCAACCCAAGGGGATATAGCCTGGAGCACATTCGCAATGAATTGTATGGCATTGAAGTTGGAACGGATGGGATTTATATGTTTGGCGGTTCCGGGGATGAGAGCAATTACAGCGAAGTCAACGCTCCTTTTCCTGCATCCGATGTCTGGATCGGTTGGGTGCTTGGCGTTGACATGAATGGAGAGATCAGCAGCAGCGATGTTTTTTGCCATGATGGTGTGAATTCAGCTACAGAGTATGGAGCCCTCATTGATGGCGGTTATTTCATTTTTAACGACACGGATGCAGGTGGCGATACAGAGCTCGGAGTCATGAAAATCATGAATGGCAGCAATCCTCCTATTCCCTCTGAAGTAACAGAATTATTGACTCAATCCGTAAAATTGTTTCCCAATCCCAGCTTAGGGCACATCAACATAACCGGATTACTGAGCGATGAAGCCTCGACAGTGGATGTATTCAACGCAGTTGGACAACTAATTTTTGAAGAAACGTACTCATCATCTTCCGTTCAATTGGACCTCAGTGAAGAAAAATCCGGTGCGTATTGGATTCGTGTCTGCTCAAAAAGTCATGGCACAATGACCCGTGGAGTATTGCTCATTGACAATTGAAATTTGCGGGAAAACCAAAAACGGGAGACCGCATCGCTGCAATCTCCCGTTTGGTACCCGGAGCGGGACTTGAACCCGCACGACCCTAAGGTCAACAGATTTTAAGTCTGTCGTGTCTACCAATTCCACCATCCAGGCATATGGCGAACCACGCCGCAAATTACGGCATTAAATCGCGAAGGTCGAAGCGCTTTTTTTCTTTAAAAGGTTACAAAGAAAGTAAGCCCGAAGCGATGCGTTGAGCTGAGCCAGCATTGGCCCGAGCAAATGACTGGGCATGAAGTCCTTTCTCTTTCAAAACCTTCACATCCAACAAGGCGTGTTGAACGGCAGCCGTCAGTGCTGTTTCCGACGTCACGACCTGCAATCCACCGCTAGACTCCAACAGTTGAGCTTCCAGAAAACGACCGCAGTTCGGCCCCACCCAAATGGACACACCATGCGCAGCAGGCTCCAACGTATTGTGGATTCCCTCCCCGAAACCACCCCCAACGACGGCCGCGTTGGCGACCGCATAGATGCGTGTGAGAAAGCCCATCGCATCGACAATCAAAACCTGCGAAGGTGGAAGTGCTGCGTCTGTATTGATTGATCGGTGATCGCTCCAGACAGTGGTCTTTAGCCCTCGTTTTTCCCATGCCTCCTTTTGAGCCATGATCGAACCCACAGACCACTCATGGGGAACCACAATGACACAGGTGTTTTCAGGCCAGTTGACGGCCAACATGGATTCCGTTTCCGGTTTCCAAGCACTCCCCACAACAACACATGTCCGTGAGTCAACCCACCGCATCAACTGTTCATCGGGATGTCGAGTGGATTCCTGAACCGTTTGCAAAACGCGGTCAAATCGTGGGTCGCCCATGACTTTCGCTCCTGAAATGCCCCAACGACTCAGCGTTTCTTTGGATTGCTCGTGCTGCACCCAGATCGCATCCAACTTCCCCCAAGCCTTTCGGTGCCAAGCACCACCTAAACGAAATGGCCAACGCCCTTCGACCGCGTGGGCGGCAAAAACGACACAAGGAACTTTCTTTTTTTGCAATGCCGCCAACCAAAGAGGCCACACCTCATATTTTGCAAGCGCCAGCCAGGCGATCGCTGGAGTCGACTCCTCTTCTCGGGTAGCAGCGGCCAAAAATTGCCTCACATACCTTGGACGATCCAAAGGAGATGGCGCCACGCAATCTCGCTCCGTCCACCATTCTGGTTGCTGTTTATCAAACGCATTCCAACCCGAAGGGCTGAAAAATGTCAAGAGGAATCGGGCGGGCGGATTGGCTTTTCGATAGGCCTCCATCACGGGGCGAGCCTGCTCAAACTCACCGACGGATGCGCAATGAACCGCGTGCCATTGTTCTCCCGGAAGCAGCGCGTTGGTGGCTTCTGCCAATGCCAACCAGCCTTGACTGCGCATCTTCGTCCAACCCTTGGCTTTCTTGTGACCACAGCTTGACGCCAGCCTCAAAAGGCCGTCGTAGATGGTCATAAAAAAGCTGTGCACTGTCCGCATCAATTCCAATGTTCGACTGCAGTGCGTTTGTAGAGGTGAAAGACCCACCCCACTTGAATGCCCCCGTATAGATCCAGTCGCGGAGAGTCGTCGGTAGTTTGGGTGTCAAAATTCATCGGGCGTTGGGGCCAGGTTTTCGCTTCCCACAACTGAATGCCTGCAAACCAGTTGACCAATCCATTGTCCGACATGTGCCAGTACCCAATAAATTGCTTGAAGGCCACCCCCCATGTGAGGCGATCATAACCTGACAGATAAGGTTCATCCAATTGGGTGATGGGGTTCTCCGTATTCTCAAAATGCACCCGGTGGTGTACCGACCCCAAACCAAGATTAATGAGCACGCCCGAGTTTGCATTGGTCCTGCGAAGCGGAAAGAGCCGTCCGGCATCTAACGTCACCAAACCACTCCGCCCCGACAAGGCGAGCAACGCCACCTGCCCTTCGTTGTCAATCAGTTGCCCTGCAGGATTCAGCAAGTTGGACAAAACACCGGGTTCAACAAGCGTCATTCCAAAACCAAAATCAGCTTGTATACCCGTGTAAAAACCCGACGGGAATTTTACATGAAGACCCATTCCCACATTGCCTCCTTGGGTAAATCGACTGCCCAAATCTCCCGCGCTCGTTCCGATGCCTCCATGCAAATGGAAATGAGGAGAAAACAAAGCGCTATCGCGCACTGAACGGGATTGAGCTTGGGCATCCTCACCCAACATAAAAAAAGCGAGCACACTGAGAAAAATCGGCATTCTCATAGAACGCAAATCAGATTGAGAGACCCCACAAGATTTCAGTCGAAGCATGCCGCAAGTTACAAGGGAAGCTTTGTATTTGTTGGGGAACCATCGCCCGTGATTTGTTGTACCCTTTGTACTTTAGCTACCTATCCTGACTGCACCCCATGGAACCCATTCACATGGTCGATTTGATCGGCCAACACGCTGCCATCGAAAACGAGCTCAATGCGGCCATGCAGCGCGTGGTGCGAACGGGAGCCTTTGTCAAAGGGCCGGAGGTCAAGGCGTTTTCTGAAGAGCTCCAGGCATATACGGGTTCTCGGTTCGTCATTCCCTGTGGCAACGGAACAGACGCGCTGCAAATTGCCATGATGGCGCTGGGTATCGGTCCAGGCGACGAAGTGATTACAACAGGGTTCACCTTCATCTCCACCGTGGAAGTGGTGGCTTTGCTAGGAGCGACACCGGTGCTGGTCGATGTCCATCCGGACACCTTCAACATCCAAGCAGAACAGGTAGCTGCTGCCATTACGCCACGAACCAAGGCGATTGTTCCGGTGCATTTGTTTGGTCAAATGGCCGACATGGATGCCTTGCTTGCTCTTTCAGAGAAGTCGGGGATTCCCATTATTGAAGACAATGCGCAAGCGATCTCTGCTCGTTGGTATGGCGCGGAGGGTAAGCGAGAAAACGCCCCACAATCAGGCACATTGGGTTTGATGGGCACCACCAGCTTCTTCCCTTCGAAAAACTTGGGCTGCATGGGAGACGGCGGGGCCATCATGACCAACGATGAAACCATCGCTCGGAAGCTCCAGCAAATCGCCAACCACGGCATGTCCAAGCGCTATCACCACGACGTCGTTGGATTGAATTCGCGGCTAGACGGTTTGCAAGCCGCCATTTTGCGCGTCAAACTCCAGCATCTCGATGCCTACTGTGCAGCGCGAAATCTGGCGGCCGCGCGATATGACGCTTTGCTCAAAGACATTCCCGGGATTCAAATTCCGGTGCGTGACGTGCGCAGTTCCCACGTCTTTCATCAATACACCCTCCAAGTCGATCCCGCTCGACGGGATGCCTTGGTGGAGCACATGAAGGCCAACGGGATTCCAACGGGCGTATACTACCCTGTTCCTGGACACCGGCAGAAGGCCTTTGCTTCGTACGCCTTCACCCTCGATGCTCACCCGATTTCGGACGCCCTCGCAGCCTGCGTCATTTCGCTACCCATGCACACCGAACTCACTGAATCGCAGCAAAATAGTATATGCGCTGCTTTGGTTAAATTTGTGATGCAGTAAAACCTGCTTGAATTAAAGAACCCTGGACATGAAAATCGCCGTAGTAGGAACTGGATATGTGGGATTGGTGACCGGAACGTGTTTCGCGGAAACCGGAAACGAAGTGATTTGTGTCGACATCGATCGAGCGAAAGTGGAATCCATGCAAGCGGGTAAAATCCCGATTTACGAGCCACATTTGGATGTGTTGTTCGAGCGGAACATCAAAGCAGGCAGACTGACGTTCACCACGGACCTAAAAAGCGCGATCCACGATGCCTCCTTGATCTTTTTGGCTCTTCCCACTCCTCCGGGAGAGGATGGATCGGCAGACTTGAGCTACGTCTTGGGCGTAGCCGAGCAGCTGGGGCACCTGATGGAGGACTACAAGGTCATCATTGACAAAAGCACCGTACCGGTAGGAACGGCTGAACGCGTGCAGGAGGCAGTAGCGGCCAATGCCCGCGTGGATTTCGATGTGGTTTCCAACCCCGAATTCTTGAGGGAAGGTTTCGCTGTGGACGATTTCATGAAGCCAGACCGAGTGGTCATTGGATGTTCCAGTGCACGCGCTCAGCAGTTGATGGAAGAATTGTACAAGCCCTTTGTCCGCCAAGGCAACCCCATCCTGTTCATGGATGAGAAGAGTGCCGAGTTGACCAAATACGCTGCCAATTCTTTCTTGGCGACGAAGATTACCTTCATGAATGAAGTCGCTAATTTCTGTGAGCTCGTCGGCGCCGACGTCGACAAGGTGCGACGTGGCATGGGTACAGACACCCGAATTGGTTCGCGCTTCCTTTTCCCGGGCATTGGATACGGCGGAAGCTGCTTCCCGAAAGATGTGCAGGCCCTTTACAAAAGCGGTGCAGAAAACGGTTTTGATTTCGCCATCCTCGACAGTGTTATGCGCGTCAATGAATCACAGAAGACGGCGTTGTTTGATCCAATGCGGGATTACTTCAAAGGCGACTTGAAAGGAAAGAAAATTGCCCTGTGGGGATTGGCTTTCAAGCCGGAAACGGATGACATCCGTGAAGCGCCGGCCTTGTACATGATCGACAAGCTCACGGCCGCTGGCGCCGAAATCGTAGCGTTTGATCCTGAAGCCATGGACAATGTGCGGAAAGTGACGGGAGACCGAATCAAATACAGCGACTCGCCCATGGGGGCCATAGAAGGCTGTGATGCTTTGCTCATTTGCACAGAATGGCAGGTATTCCGCAATCCAGACTTTGCTCAAATGAAACAGGCCCTGGCCGGTCATGCGATTTTTGACGGACGGAACTTGTACGACCTGGACACCATGCAAAAGCACAACTTCCACTACAAGAGCATCGGCCGATCCACTGTTCACCCTCTATCAAATCACTGATGCAACGCGTTCTCATTACCGGTGCAGCGGGGTTCCTTGGTTCACATCTTTGCGACCGCTTCATCCGAGAAGGGTTTCAGGTGGATGCCATGGACAACCTCATCACGGGAGATCTCAAAAACATCAACCACTTGATGGATCACGAGCACTTTACCTTCCACAACCACGATGTCTCGGAGCACATTGAATTGGAAGGCGCGCTCGATCACATTCTGCATTTCGCGTCGCCCGCGTCGCCCATTGACTACCTCCGGATTCCAATCCAGACCTTGAAAGTTGGATCTTTGGGAATCCACAATTGCCTGGGTTTGGCCAAGCACAAAGGAGCCCGGGTCACCATTGCTTCTACAAGTGAAATCTATGGCGATCCAGAGGTGCACCCGCAGCATGAGGAGTACTTCGGTAACGTGAACACCATCGGACCTCGAGGCGTCTATGACGAAGCCAAGCGATTCCAGGAATCCATGACCATGGCCTACCATCGTTACCACGGTGTGGAAACACGGATTGTGCGGATTTTCAACACGTACGGACCACGGATGCGCTTGAATGATGGACGTGTCTTGCCGGCCTTCATTGGACAGGCGTTGCGTGGAGAGGACTTGACCATTTTCGGAACGGGCTCCCAAACACGCAGTTTTTGTTACGTTGACGATTTGGTGGAAGGCATCTTCCGCCTGCATTTCTCTGATGAAACGCGTCCCGTGAACATTGGCAATCCCGACGAAATCACCATCAGTCAATTTGCTGAAGAGATCATCTCGCTCACCGGCACGGATCAAAAAGTGGTGTACCGTGATTTGCCTGAAAACGACCCCAAGAAGCGCCAACCCGACATTTCACGAGCACGTGAAGTCCTCGGTTGGGAGCCGCAAATTGACCGCAGCGAAGGGCTCAAGCGAACCTATGCGTATTTCTTGACGCTCACCGAGGAGGAATTGTACAAATCGGAACACAAGAATTTCGAAGCCTATTCCAAAAATTGATGCCGACCTATTTCGCACATAAATCGGCTGTCATTGACCCCGGATCTGCTGTTGGGGTGGATTGTAAGGTGTGGCATTTTAGCCACATCATGAAGGGAGCCACGCTCGGCGAGCGTTGCAACATTGGACAAAACGTGGTGGTCTCACCCGGTGTCATTTTAGGCAACAACGTCAAGGTGCAAAACAACGTCTCCATCTATGAAGGCGTGACCTGCGATGACGATGTTTTTCTTGGACCGAGTTGTGTCTTCACCAACATCATCAATCCCCGCAGCGCCATTGTGCGCAAAGGACACTATGCCCGGACCCACGTCGGGAAAGGGGCGTCCATCGGGGCCAACGCCACCATCGTGTGTGGCAACGACATCGGAACCTACGCCTTCATTGGCGCTGGTGCCGTTGTGACCAAAACCGTTCCTCCATTTGCCCTGTTCCTTGGCAATCCCGCACACCATGCCGGGTGGATGTCCGTCCACGGGCATCGATTGCATTTTGATTCCGACGGACGAGCCACTTGCCCTGAAGGAGGTGAGCCGTATCGATTGACCACTGACCCTGAAGGGGTTGAAACCGTTCAAATTGAACACACTGATAGCATTTAACAATGACCATGTTTGAGAAATTGATCAACAAAGAGGCGACGATGAGCGTGGTCGGATTGGGCTATGTCGGCTTACCAATCGCCTTGGCTTTTGCCAAGCATGTTCGGGTCATAGGATTCGACATCAATGCCGAACGCATTGAAATGATGAAACAGCGGATCGACCCCTCGGAAGAATTGGAAGCGGCTGATTTCGACGGCTGTGACATCACCTTCAGTGCCGATCCAGAAGATCTCAAAAAGGCGCACTTCCACATCGTCGCGGTGCCCACACCGATCAACCCGTCCAATCAACCGGACCTAACCCCGTTGCTCGGTGCGTCCCGGACGGTCGGACAGGCTCTGAAGGCGGGTGATTATGTCGTCTATGAATCCACGGTTTACCCTGGATGCACCGAAGATGATTGCGTCCCCGTTTTGGAAGCGGTCAGCGGGCTGAAATTCGGCAGCGACTTCAAGGTCGGATACAGTCCCGAGCGCATCAATCCAGGAGATAAGGTCAACACCATCGAGACCATCGTCAAGGTCGTTTCAGGGTCGGATGAAGAAAGCACGGATGCCATCGCGAAAACGTATGACCTCGTTGTGAAGGCCGGCACGCATCGTGCCTCCAGCATCAAAGTGGCCGAGGCCTCCAAAATCATCGAGAACACCCAGCGGGATGTCAACATCGCACTGGTCAACGAATTGAGCATCATATTCGATCGGATTGGCATCAACACCTACGAAGTCCTTGAAGCGGCCGGTACCAAATGGAATTTCCTCAAATTCTCACCGGGTCTGGTCGGCGGTCATTGCATTGGCATTGACCCCTATTATTTGACGTGGAAGTCAAGCAAATTGGGATACCATGCACGGGTCATCAATTCCGGACGGTATGTCAATGACGCCATGGGCGCACACGTTGGCAAACAGACCGTCAAACGCATGCTCGAACTCGGCAAGAATCCGCTCGAATCGCGCGTTCTGGTCATGGGCCTCACCTTCAAGGAGGACGTGGCCGACATCCGCAACACCAAGGTGGTTGATGTGATCCGAGAGTTGGAGAGCTACAACATCACCGTGGATGTCGTCGACCCGATGGCCGATCCCGCTCAAGTAAAGCACGAATACGACCTCGACCTCATAAGCGAACCAAAAGCCAATGGCTACGACGCCGTGATCGTTGCCGTAAATCACGCGCCCTATCACACCTTCAAAGAAACCGATTTCGAAGCCCTGATGTGCGATGACAAAGGCGTACTCGTCGATTTGAAAGGCCTGTTCCGAAACGACATCAAACGTCTCACCTACTGGAGCCTCTGACATGAATCAATTCAAGAACATCTTGGTCACCGGCGGCGCCGGCTTCATCGGATCCCACGTCATTCGCAGGCTACTCAAGGAGCATGCGGACATGCACGTGGTCAACTTGGATCTGCTGACCTATGCAGGCAACTTGGAAAACCTCAGAGACATCGAATCCAACGAGCGCTATGCGTTTGTCAAGGGGGATATTGGTGACGCTGCCTTGATCGCGCAACTCTTTGTTCAGCACGATTTCGATGCCGTCGTGCACCTTGCCGCTGAAAGCCATGTGGACCGAAGCATTGAAAACCCCATGGCCTTTCTGGAAACGAACATCATCGGCACGGCGACCTTGTTGCACGCTGCTAAAAATGCGTGGTTGGGGGATGGCAAGGATGCGAGCAACCGCTGTTTTTACCACGTTTCGACCGATGAGGTGTATGGTTCATTGGGTGCCGAAGGATTGTTTTCAGAAACGACCTCGTATGATCCACGCAGCCCGTATAGCTCTTCCAAAGCATCGAGCGATCACTTGGTCCGTGCATGGCATCACACCTATGGATTGCCCATCGTTATCTCCAATTGTTCCAACAACTATGGGGCCCACCAATTTCCTGAGAAGCTCATTCCATTGATGATTCGGAACATTCGTGATCAGCGGCCTTTGCCTGTTTATGGGGAAGGATTGAATATCCGGGATTGGTTGTGGGTCGAAGACCATGCCTCAGCCATTGACACGATCCTGCACAATGGGGCGTCCGGCCGAACGTACAACATTGGCGGACTGAATGAATGGCGTAACATTGATTTGGTGCACGCCTTGATCCGCGAAGTGGACGCCGCTATGGGACGCCCGGAAGGGACTTCGCTGGAACTGATCACGTATGTGACGGACCGCGCTGGACACGATATGCGGTATGCCATTGACGCTTTCCGCATCGAGTCGGAGCTGGGATGGAAACCGTCCATCCAATTTGAGGACGGTTTGAAGGAAACGGTCCGTTGGTATTTGGACAACGCGGAGTGGATGGATTCGGTGACCTCCGGAAACTACCAACAGTATTACGAAACCATGTACGGCAATCGTTGATGAGTTGGTGGAATCGCTTCCGATCTTCTCCAGGGAAATCGGCCCAACCGGAGTTCAACCAGCCCGCCATGCGTTTGGGCGAACACCTCGTCACCGATGTGCATTCTCACATCGTCCCCGGGGTGGATGATGGCGCCGAAAATTTGGAGCAATCCCTCAAGTTGATTGAGCGTCTTGTCGGATTGGGCTACCAGCGCGCTGTGCTCACTTCGCACATTCACTCCGACATCTATCCCAACTCGAAGCATACCCTGACTGCGCCTTTTCTAAAATTGCAAGAAGCAGTCGCGGAGCGCTGGTCAGGATTCCAGATCCATCTCGCTGCCGAGTACTTCCTCGATGCACACTTTGAGGACTGCATTGCCGCCAATGATCTGCTGTGGTTTCCAGCGCTAGACGAAAATGGGCGAGCCATTCGATGTGTCTTGTTTGAATTTGGCTTCCATGAGCCGCCGATCAACCACCAACAAGTGCTTTTTGACTTGCAAATGGCGGGGTACACTCCGGTTTTGGCTCACGCTGAGCGTTATCCTTATTGGCATCGACAGTTCAATGAATTTGAGAGTCTCCAGGATCGCGGGGTTTGGATCACCGTCAACGGGGCTTCACTGGCCGGAGCGTATGGCCCAGAAACGTACCAAGTCGCGAAGGAACTGATTGAAAAAGGGATGGTCAAGATGATTTGCTCTGACGCACATGCTGAACGTCATATGGACAGCTTGCAGGCGATCGGCAAATCAGCATTGGTCCAGCAATGGCTTCAAAGCGGCGAGCCCATGAATCCTCGAGTCGTCTTCGAAACGACCAACACGTAGCGTCTTATTGTCCTACCGGAGCGAGGCGAACTGTCAGACCGTCTAAGGCATCCGCCAGATGGATTTGGCAACCCAATCGGCTGTTGTCTTCTACAAAGAACGCTTCGTCGAGCATGTCCTCTTCATCATCTGATTTCTCAGGGACGTCGTGGCTGCTTTCCACATACATGTGGCAACTGGCACACATGGCCATGCCCCCACACGTCCCTTCCACGGGAAGTTCGGCGCTCTTGCACAACTCCATCATGTTCATCCCCATGTCCGTGGGGGCTTGCAGCTTGTGGAGTTGGCCATCCCGATCGATGACATTGACTTCAATGATGTGATCCATTCCGTTCGCTTAAAAACCGTTGACGCCGTTGACCGTGGTGTATTTCAAGACCAAGTTCTTATCCGGATAAATGCGTTTGAAGGCACTTTGCACCATCAATGTCGCTTCATGGAAACCGCACAAGATGAGCTTCAACTTGCCCGGATAGGTATTGATATCACCAATCGCATAAATACCAGGAATATTCGTGCTGTAATCGAACGTATCCACCTCTACAGCATTCTTGGAGACGTTGAGATTCCAATCTGAGATCGGGCCTAATTTTGGACTCAATCCGAAAAGCGGGACCCAATGATCAGTCTCGAGCGTGCGCTCCCCTTCAGTTTTGTGTTTGACCACCAAAGTCTGCAGCGCTCCATCGCCGTGGGCTTCCGTCACTTCCGAGTCTGTGAGCAACTGAATCTTTCCTGCTTGCGCCAAATCCATGGCCTTCTGCACGCTGTCCAGATGCCCTCTAAATTCTTGTCGGCGGTGAATAAGCGTCACATGCGACGCCACACCCTCCGCAAGGAAGATGGCCCAATCCAAGGCAGAGTCACCCCCACCACTGATAACGACCCGCTTCTCACGATAAAATTCAGGGTCCTTGATGATGTACTCCACTCCGCGATCTTCAAATGCAGCAAGTCCAGGAACCGGCGGTTTACGTGGCTCAAAGCATCCTAAACCGCCCGCAATCGCGATAATCGGAGCGCGGTGCTTCGTCCCGCGATTTGTCGTCAAAATAAATTGATCTTCCGCGTCCTTTTCGATGGTTTCAGCGCGCTCACCCAAGGTGAATCCAGGCTGAAAAGGAGCTGCTTGCTCCATCAGTTTATCGACCAGGTCCCCCGCCAAAATGGAGGGATACGCCGGAATATCATAGATGGGTTTCTTCGGATATATTTCCGAACACTGCCCGCCAGCTTGAGGCAAAGCATCGATTAAGTGACAACGTAGTTTTAGCAACCCCGCTTCAAATACGGTGAATAAGCCGCAAGGTCCGGCTCCTATGATGAGAATGTCCGTTTGGATCATGGCAATGGTTCTACCCGTTCAAAAAATTCCTTCATGGAATTTTCGACAGCGCGAAAGTAATGATGCAACAAAAGGAATGCACCGGATGTTCTCGGATTATTCGTGATTAAGCTGCGGGCCAATTGATGGCCTCTACTTTTGTTATTTCAGGAGCCGCCTGGCGAATCGCCTGCTCAACACCTCCTTTCATGGTCATGTGGATCATCTGACAATCGGCACATGCGCCGTGCAGCTCCACCTTCACACAGAGGTCCTTGGTAATTTCGACCAACTGGATGTCTCCTCCATCGGCTTCGAGGTAGGGACGTAAATCCGTTAAAGCACGCTGCACGCGGCCTTCCAGATTTTCCATTGAAGTGCGGTCTGACATCATTCGACGTTTTTTCCCAATTGTTTCAGCAAGTTAGACAAGACGAGACGGAATGCCGCAGCAGCCAGCGAATCTCCTTGAAGCATGGCCGGACGACCGGCATCCCCTGCTTCTCGGATTGTCTGCATGAGCGGCAGCTCTCCCAAGAATGGCACATCTAGCGCATCTGCAAGCCGCTTCGCTCCATCCGTTCCAAATATATCATATCGTTTTTCCGGCGCATCCGGTGGCACGAAATACGCCATGTTCTCAATAATCCCCAAAACCGGCACTTGGACACTCTCCAAACGGAACATGCCCACGCCTTTGCGCGCATCCGCCAAAGCCACCTCTTGCGGTGTACTCACAACGACAGCTCCAGTCAACGGGACTTCTTGTACTAGCGATAAATGAATATCACCGGTACCTGGAGGCAAATCGATGAGCATAAAATCCAGATCACCCCAATGCGTATCCGTAAACAACTGGGTCAATGCGCGACTCGCCATGGGACCTCGCCATACAATGGCTTGATTGGGGTCCGCAAAAAAACCAATGGACAGCACCTTGACTCCATATTGTTCCACGGGCTGGATGAGTGTTCGATCACCCACTTCAATCGGCGCAGGCTTTTCTTTGGTAACATCGAACATCGTTGGGACGCTCGGTCCGTATATGTCCGCATCACACAACCCAACCTTGTAACCAAGTTGCGCCAGACCCACCGCCAAATTCGATGCCACCGTACTTTTTCCAACCCCGCCTTTGCCCGATGCAATCGCGATAATCTGTTTCACGCCGGGAAGCACTTTTCGTGTTTCTGTTGTGCGTTCTTCCTTTTTCAATGTCGAGACGGTCACCTCAACAGCCACTTCTTGACCAAACGTTCGTTCCAATGCAAACTCCACTGCCTCTTGCAATCGCGTGCGCGCATGCATGGCAGGATTGGACGATTTCACCTCTACCTGGATACCCGATTCTCCGACCTCTATGGACACCACAAAGTCCAATGTGACCAAGTCCTTGCCCAATTCAGGGTCAACGACGAGTCGCAAGGCATCCAACACCGCTTCCTTTGTCATGCTATTCTTCATTTTACATTCAATCCAACCATTCGACTTGAGGGTCCCAAAACTTTTCTGCAAAATTCACTACTCCGCAATCGCTAATTTCAACTCCCTCCGCTTTGAGCTGAGCTTCCATCGGATGATCCTCGGGGAAATGCATGCGCCCGGTGAGCAATCCCTGACGATTGACCACCCGGTGAGCGGGAACTGGCGGTACAACATTGAAACTTGTGTTGAGCACCCAACCTACCCGTCTTGCAGCTCCAGCCGCTCCAATGCTCCGTGCAATTGCTCCATACGAGGTCACTCGACCATAAGGAATGGCACGTGTTAAGGCAAACACATCGCGTTGGAACACATCCACTTTGGACATTTAAATGCGAATTTGGAGGTAGTGGATTTTCCTTCCTTCCTCGAGCCACATTTGCTCGTAAAACGTCTTCACCTCCAACAATTCACGCAAATCATCGGGAACGCGATGAATCAATTCTCCGTAAACGTCGCTGCTATCATACACGATATCATAGCCCGCCTCTTCATATCCCTCTTTGGTCAATTGATACAGCAAGGGGCTGTCACTTTTGACGTGAATCAGACTGCCCGGCTTCAAGAATTTGCGGTACCGCTTCTCAATGAATACCGAAGAGGTAATGCGCTTCGTTCCTTTCTCGTCTTTCGGTTGAGGGTCACTGAATGTCAACCAAATTTCGCTGACCTCATTGGGTCCGAAGTAGCGGTCTACAAATTCAATGCGCGTGCGCAAGAAAGCAACGTGTTGCATTTCCTCCTCATTGGCCGTTTTGGCGCCGCGCCACACACGTTGTCCTTTGATGTCCACACCAATGTAGTTGCGCGAGGGGTCCCTGCGGGCTTGCGCCAGCGTGTACTCCCCCTTTCCGCAGCCCAGTTCAAGGACAATGGGATGATCATTGCCAAAAACTTTTTGCGACCAAGAACCTTTCAGCTCATAATCTGTGCCGTCCACAGCTTCCTGCAACGTTGGCTCAAAAACCCTTTCGAAGGTTGCGAGCTCCTGCCATTTGACCAATTTACCTTTGCCCATAGATTGGCCAAAATTACGGAACTTACGCGGCGATGAGCACTCCTGACTCCACATCAACTCGGCTTTTATTCACCGTGCTCAATTGGGGCATGGGGCACGCCACGCGTACACTGCCTTTGATTGAGCATGCCCGGCGAAGCGGATGGACTGTTCACGTAGCATCCAAGGGCGTTGCGTTGCAATTTTTACGCAGCCAATGCTCCCATTCCGATGTGACATTTCATGAGAAGCCCAATCAAGAAATAGTATACTCCAAACATGGGAACCGGCTAAAAATCGCTCTTCAGGTACCGGGTTTTTTGCGCAACATTCAAGCCGAACGCCAGTGGACCCAAACTTTTGTAAAGACACATGGCATCACGCACGTCGTGAGTGACAACTGCTATGGAGTGCAGACACGTGTGGTTCCATGTGCGCTGATTTCGCACCAATGGCATCTACCGGTTGGACAGTCAGGTCAATGGGCTGTCGATGCTTTCGTACGGTACCATGCCCGTCAATTTGATCAACTTTGGACGCCGGACATCGTCGGAAACCCGAACTTAAGCGGCAAACTAGGCGCTAAGAAGGGCCTACCCGTCTCACCGCAACGGCTTGGAATACTGAGTCGATTGCCCGCAAACGCTGTCAACGGATCGTGGGAACGCGTCGGCATGGTCAGCGGTCCCGAACCGCATCGAAGTCTCATGGAAAAGGCCTTGAGGCAGTGGATGTCTCGGGATGGACGCGGTGGACTCATCGTTTCGGGAAACCCCAAGGGAACCGTTCGAACGGATGGTAGCGTCACGACGTGGCCCAATCCCACAGCTGTTGAATTGGCGGGAGCACTGAAAGGGGCAAACGTGGTGATTTGCCGCTCAGGATACTCCTCTCTTTTGGATCTAGCTGCATTGGGAATCCGCGCCATCCTCGTTCCTACTCCCGGACAATCTGAGCAGCTTTATCTCGCACAACACTGGGCGGATGCCTTTGGCTTTTCCACTTGCACCCAATCGGAATTGGAGCGAGGCGAAATTCCAGACATGAAAGGCTCTTTGCCCCCCACTACGGCCAACATTCAAGCATTTGAAATGCTCAACAGCTGGGTGAAAAAAACCACCCCAGCACGACATTGATTTACTGATGGAACAACCTTTGAACGATGAACACTTCATGCGCTTGGCCTTGGCTGAAGCCCAGTACGCCTTTGAACAAGATGAAGTGCCCGTTGGCGCCATCATTGTCGCACGCAACCAGGTCATTGCGAGGGGACACAATCTCTGCGAAAGACTCCATGACTTCACGGCACATGCCGAAATGCAAGCTTTCACAGCTGCCTCAGAATTTTTAGGAGGCAAACACCTCAATCAGTGCACCCTCTACGTGACTTTAGAGCCGTGTCCGATGTGCGCGGGAGCAGCCTTTTGGACGCGAGTTGGTCGAATCGTCTATGGCGCATCGGATGAAAAAAGAGGGTTCCAAAGGTGGGGTACGCATGCTGAACACCGCCTCGTTCATCCCAAAACGGTTGTCGATGGTGGTATCCTAAAAGAGGAGTGCAGCTCTTTAATCCAATCATTCTTTGCTGCGAAACGAAAGAAATTGACTTGAGACGTTGAGTCGCCGTGGCATTTGGCGGCACTCTTACCCGTACATTTGCGCAGCATAGCTGCTCAATCCCTTTGGTCATGCTGCATTTAGATAAACAATTTTTTCAAATACTGCATGAGCAGATTGAAGCAGGACGCGACCGCGACCTGATCGCCCAGTTGGGAGAATTGCGCGCAGCGGACATTGCCGAAGTCTTGGAGAATTTACGCATCGATGATGCCAACTACCTCTACCGACTTTTAGAAAACGATAGTAAGGCGGACGTGCTGATGGAGTTGGACGAAGAGAAACGTACTGAACTTCTCAGCGGGATGACCGCTGGAGAAATTGCAGAAGAAGTTCTCGAAAACTTGGACTCGGATGATGCGGCGGATGTAATGTCCGAATTACCAGAATCCAAAGCTGAAGAGGTCATCCAGTTGCTGGATGATATTGAACAGGCTTCGGACATCCGAGATTTATTGAATTATGAGGAGGGCACCGCCGGAGCGATGATGGCCAAGGAGTTGGTGAAGGTTCAAGCCGAATGGACCGTGAATCGAGCGATTCGTGAGATTCGGCGACAAGCAGAGGAATTGGAACAAGTGTATACGGTGTATGTCGTCGACCCTCTTGGTAAATTGACGGGAAGGTTGAGCCTAAAGCATTTGCTTCTCAACGCAGAGAGTACGCGCACAAAAATTGAAGAGATTCAGGAAACAGAGGACATCATTACCATCGGAGATCTCGAATCATCGGAGAAAGCCACCAAGTTGATGGAACGGTATGATTTGGTTGCTCTTCCCGTTGTAAACCACGAACATGAGTTGGTCGGTCGAATCACCATTGACGATGCCGTCGACGTGATGCTTGAAGATGCCGAGCGCGATTACCAGCTTGCAAGTGGCATCTCAGAAGACGTCGAATCCCGGGATAGTGTTTTGACTCTCACGCGCGCGCGATTGCCTTGGCTCCTGATTGGACTGGTGGGTGGTATCGGTGGAGCGTATGTGATCGGTGCCTTTGACATTCAAAAGAATGCAGAAATGGCCTTATTCATTCCACTCATCGCAGCGATGGGAGGCAATGTTGGCGTCCAATCTGCAGCCATTGTCGTACAAGGCTTGGCTTCAAGCAACATGGGGACTCAAAATATGGTTTCCCGACTATATAAGGAATTAGGAGTCGGCATCATCAACGGACTCATCTGCGGATTGTTGATCTTAGGATCGAGCTTTTTGTTGGGATTCGGAACGGCCTTGAGCATTACTGTGAGTGTTTCACTCATCTTTGTGATCATCTTCGCCGCTTTGTTTGGCACCTTTGTTCCACTCATGCTCAATCGTTACCGGATTGATCCTGCATTGGCCACGGGGCCCTTCATCACCACCGTCAACGACATCATCGGATTGATGATCTACTTCGCCGTAGGGACGCTTATTGTTGGCATGATCTGACCAGATTATGAAAGGACGCGTTGCTTTCTTAGATGCCGTTCATCCCGTACTTCATGAGCGATTGGAAAAAGCCGGCTGGGTTTGCGACCACATGGAGGAACTCGGCCGTCAAGAAATCCTTGAAGGTGCGCTAAAAGCCCATTCGGGAGTCGTTATTCGAGCCCGACTTCAACTTGACGAAGCCCTCTTCCGCAGTCTGCCCGCCTTGCAGTTCGTAGCACGCAGTGGAGCGGGACTTGAGAACATCGCTGTAGACTATGCCAACGCTCACGGCATCCAGGTGTTCAATTCCCCCGAAGGCAATGCCGATGCCGTTGGCGAACACGCTTTGGGACAGCTACTCATGCTCTTTCACAAGTTGCGCATAGCCGATGCAAGTGTTCGAAACAACCAGTGGGAACGTGAAGCACACCGCGGGGTAGAGCTCAAAGGAAAAACGGTAGCCATCATTGGCTTCGGAAACATGGGGCGCAGCTTCGCCCGAAAATTACGCGGGATGGAATGCCGTGTCGTCGCGTACGATAAATATGTACAAGGGTATCATGGCGATGAAGGAGTTCTCGAATGGACCATGGACCAGGTGTTTGAACAGGCCGATGTCGTGAGTCTTCACCTCCCTTTTAACGAAGAAACCAACCAACTCGCGCAACAGGATTGGCTAAGCGCCTTCAAGCGCCCGATTACGCTCATCAATACCGCTCGAGGCGGCATTGTCAACACAGCTGACGTATTGGACGCCATCGATGCCCAAGAGATTCATGGCGCTGCACTGGATGTCTTAGAATTTGAGTGTCGCAGTCTAGAAGGGTTGACCTCTCGCTCATCAGAATTGGACCGCTTGCTTGCCAACGACCGCGTAGTATTGAGTCCCCACGTAGCCGGATGGAGTGTCGAGAGTTACTTCAAACTGAGCGATGTCCTTGCGGACAAAATTCAGGATTGGCAGCACGCTCTTCCTTCAACATAAAGGTTCCAACTTCGGCAGGCCATTCAAGCACTCCCGAACAATTGCTCCATAAAAAAACCCCAAAGCCGATGCCTTGAGGTTTTTGTAGTCAAATCGAGGACTTTTATTCTTCGATTGTTCCTGTTCGCTCCCGACTAGACGCCGAGTACAACACCTTCAAAGCAGACGCCTTTCTCAATTCTTGTTTCACATCCGTGACGATTCCCATCTTCGTGTCTTGATCGACCTTCAATGAAACCCACATCTTACTCTGCTCAGATTCAGCCAAGGTGGTCCTTTCTGAAATCACCCAGTCCTGAATCATTTCAGGAGACGAAAACGCATCATTCAATTGCATGACGGGTTCCGTTCCATACCGCCTATCCATCGGAATCCCGATGTTCACATAACGAATCAAATGCTTCTTTTCAATTTTATAGAGCTCCGATGCTTCCGGTCGAATCAAACGAACCTTCTCGTCCTCAGTCCGCAAAACAGTTGCTACCATGAAAAAGAACAACAGCATAAATACGATGTCTGGAAGTGACGCCGTAGAGATGGTAGCCATGCCCCTTTTCGCTCCTTTCCTAAACTTGCTCATATCAGTAGTAGGTTGACCCTTCGCGCGGCTCAGCTTCTGATATCCGCTGGGGATACACAGAACGAACTGCAACAATTTTACTCAACAACGCTTTGTCGTCTGCATTTCGATCATACAAATCCTCCAACTCTTTATACGTTCTACCAAACTTGGCTACCGCCAACTCATCGCGCAATTCATTCACTGCCGATTGAAGCTCGTTTTGAACTTGCAGATAGGTATTGTATGTCGTGTTGTTGTCGTTCTGCATGGAAATCAATGCTGATGACGGAAGCTCCTTGAAATCACCGCCTAGCAACGTAATCGTAGTCAACTTCTCGCGCCACTTCTGCAAAACCTTCGTGTAATTCTTACGGCGATTCTCATCCGTAGCGGTGGAGACAAACATTTCGTACTCCGCAATGCGTTGCCGCACATCGGCCTTCCGAACCCATACACGCTCTGGAAAAGCTGCATTGGTCTTTCCATTGGAACCGGTAACCAGCACTACCTCTCGATTGCGCCCTACCATTTCCCGACCTACAGGATGTGACATAACACCATCTCCTGTTGCGATCAAAAAATCCTTTGCCTTATCCTTCAAGTCTTCGATGTCCAAAGGCTCTCCTTCTACGAGTAGCAGGTCCAAGAAATTCACCTTGACGTTAAAAACATTCTGTTCTTTGGCCTGCGGCACGTCAATGTCTGGCGGAACAGGTGGCGGAAGTTGGCGTTTGATCCCTTCGTCCGATTCAATGGTGGTGGTGACCAACCAAAAAATCAGAAGGAGGAACGCGATGTCCGCCATCGAGCCTGCATTGATTTCTGTTAATTCTCGGCGAGCCATTGTCCCTTTATTTCAGAGCGCTGCGAATTTCAGCAGCTAAGATGGTCAGAACTGAAAGTCCTCCCAAGAGATAGACAAAGTACAATCCACCTCCAGCAAACATGCTTTCGCCCGGAGTGACCTTGATTCCACTCACCTCATATGCACGCATGACGGTATCGTCTGCAAGCACATAGAAGCTAATCAAGCCCAGCACCAAGAACCCTACGATTCCGGCAAGCGTACCCATCTTCTCTTTGATGTTTGAAATGAAAAACACCAAGCCAAAGATGATGGATGCTGCTGCGCAGGCAATCCCAACAAAATAGATGATGTAAAACAGTCCATCCAACAGAGCGCCATAACGCTCTTGTCCTTCAACAAAGGTCTCATCCGATCCGCTTCGGGAGGTGATCAAATAGCTGAGTAGAATCCCCGCTACAATGACCGCAATCCGGAGGCTGGACAAGCCTAAACGTAGTCCTTTATCTCCCATGATTGCTAAGATTATTTACCTTGAAGTTTACGCTTGTACAACAAGTCAACGAGGTCCATAGAAGCTTCTTCCATGTCCAAAACAATGCTGTCAATCTTCGACAAGATATAGTTGTAGAAAATCTGCAAAATGATCGCTACAATCAAACCTGAAACGGTCGTAATCAAAGCCACCTTAATACCTCCCGCAACAATGGATGCATTGATCGTGTTGGCTTCTGCAATTTTATCAAATGCCGAAATCATACCGATAACCGTACCCATAAAGCCCAACATCGGAGCCAATGCAATGAACAAACTAATCCAGCTTAGACCGCGTTCCAGTTTGGACATTTCTACACTGCCATAATCCTCAATCGCCTTCGCGACTTCTTCATAGCTTCCTGATGAGCGATCCAGGCCTTGGTAGAAGATGGTCGCTACAGGACCTCGCGTGTTACGGCAGACTTCCATGGCGGCCTTTTCACCTCCCTTTCCGAGAGCCTCTTCAATTTCCTCTACTAGCTTACCGGAATTGGTTGTGGCCATGTTCAAATAGATGATTCGCTCGATGCTCAAAGCCAAACCGAGAATCAAACAGATCAGTACAAAAGCCATGAACGTTGCACCGCCTTCAATGAAGTATTTCTTCACTGTCTGGTGAAAACTCAAAACTTCCCGCGTCTCTTCTACAGGCTCAGCAATTGATTCAACTTCTGCGACTTCCTCCACTGCGGTGGAATCCATCATAGCTTCTTCCATCGAAATGGAATCCATGTCTGCTGAAGTACCGGCAGTATCAACTGAGAGTTCCGTTGCGGCCTCTTGGGACCAAGCAGCCGTGGGAACATTTACGAGAAACAGCCCTGCGATAGCGAGGAGGGCGAACAACTTCTTCATGTGTGAATCAGGTTGGTGAAATTTACTCAAAGGTCTCGGTCGCTTGCACACTCGCCAGCCAACCGATTGCAAATGTAGGCAGTACTCTCGCTTTGAGCAAGTGAAAAAGACAGCCCGTAAAACCAGCCTCCAAAGGCAATTAAACCGCTCGTTTCTAGTTGCTTATAGATTTTACTGGGCTGTGCCCGATGAAAAATCAAAACAACTTAACAGCAAAAAGGGGCTGCATCACTGCAGCCCCTTTCCATCCAACAAATCAACTCCCATTAAGGGGTTTGTTCGCTGTAAAATTCCAAGGTATTCATCTTAACACCGGCATTCTCTGCACTTGCTGCTCCTTCAGGACCGCTCGTGAATGCTTCGAAAGCAGGCACATCCGTCACATCAAAAAGAACGGCCGTGCCGTTGGCGTTAGCAGGATTAGCCGATTGAAACAAGCGAGCCGAAACTCCCATTGCTTTGAACGTCTCATAATCGGTTGCACCAGGCACCCAAGCGGCCATCCAAGCACTCGCATCCTTCACGTCATGGGTTGCGAGGAACGTGGTCACATCCGGAGCGACAGCATCCATAAGGCCTCCAAAATCAAAGAAGTCACCGGACTGGCTAATCTTACCATCCGTAAAACTGAAGTAATGGTAAGCATTCAAGATGGCCGTCTTTCCAGATGGAACAAACGTGCTCGTCCACTTTCCATAACACCGAACGCTCCCGTCGGGTAACCCTGTTTTATCATTCACGCCTGGCAACCAAATTGCTTCCGTCAATTTGATGTCATCAAATGCCGCGTGGTACATGCCGATTTGCTCTTTTTGCTGAACCAAGTCGATGACCCCTGCTCCGTAGACAGGTGATTCATGCTTCAAACTATCCGAAAAGTGAGCTACCCAAGCCTCGATATCTTCGTTTTCGTGGGCCGCAATTGCGGACTGAGCCGATGCCAAATTAGCTGCGTAATCCGCATGATTTTCGCCAGAGGAACAACTCGCTAGGAAAGCCCCAGCTACGATAAAATAGTAAAACTTCATGGTGAATAATTTGGGCGAAACTACTCAAAACAACCTTCACAATAAAGCTCTATCTCCAGGATTGCGCAGGAATTTACGTGTACTTTCCACCCATGGACCTCGTTCTTTTTCAAATCGATGCGTTTACCAAACACGTTTTTTCAGGCAATCCAGCCTGTGTCGTGATGCTTGATTCCTGGCTGCCCGATTCCACATTGCTCAAGATCGCCGCTGAAAATGCCGTGGCCGAGACTGCGTTCCTGGTAGAGCAAGCGGGGGGCTTCCACCTGAGATGGTTTACGCCAGAAATTGAGATGGACCTGTGTGGTCACGCCACGCTCGCTTCTGGTCATGCGGTGCTGCATCACCTGCATCCGGATTGGGACAACGTGTCTTTTGACACCGTGAGCGGACCATTGCTCGTTCACAAAGAGCACGAAGGATACCGCATGGACCTGCCTAACAGACCTCCCGTGAGTTGCAGTCTACCCTTGGAAATCGCCAACGCGTTGAATGTGCAACCAACGAATATCATGAAAGCACGTGATTTCGTTTTGATCTACCCGAATGAAGATGCCGTGCGCAACATCACTATCAACCCGTCCATATTTGACCAAATCAATTTGGGAACAGGGGGAGTGATCGTCACGGCCCCCGGCGATCATTGCGACTTCGTTTCGCGATTTTTCACGCCTCAAGCCAGCATTTTAGAGGACGCTGTGACCGGATCCGCGCACTGTTCACTTGTACCGTATTGGTCGAAAGTATTAGGAAAAACGGAACTGTCGGCTCAGCAACTTTCTTCAAGAGGTGGGATCTTGCATTGCCGTTTAACTGGAGATCGCGTACACCTCATCGGTGAAGCGGTGACCTACCTGCAAGGCACCATTCTTTTGGAATGAAACGACACGATCTGACGCACAACGCAGCGATCAAGAGGGCCAGCTGTAAGGGCTAGGGACTCTCGACAAGTCGAGCAGTAAATACCACGTGGCAAAAAAAGCCATAAGAAGGATGCCCAATAAAACATTCCTTTGTTTGGCTTCCCGAGTGTAACTCTCACTCAACGGGGTCCTGAAAGTCTTTAAAAAGTGGAGTGGCAAGATGCCAAACAGGATAATGCTCACACTCCAAGCGATGAGAAAATTGGCATACGGCCAATGCATCACTTTGAAGAGCGCTCCTAAAATCAGTGTGCTGGAAAATACACTGCCAAATGCCAGCACGCCCTGTCCCCTCTTGAAAAGCCCTACCATCACTATCGGGATGAAGCCGAAGCAAAAGAGCAACATGCCCACTACAAAAACGAATGCGGCCCCCTGAAGGTGAAAGGCTTTGAAGAAGCAACCAAGCAAGATGGTGGCGGCCGATGCCATGCCAATCCACATTCCAAGCTTTGAGTTCAGTTCTGACATGGCTTTAATTTCCCCTCAAGGTATTGCAAGGCCTTTAAAAAAAAAACGGAGCCTAAACTCTTGGCGAGTTCGACTCCGTTTTTGTGGAGAGACCGGGATTCGAACCCGGGTTACCCTCTCGAGTAAACACGCTTTCCAAGCGTGCGCCTTAAGCCACTCGGCCACCTCTCCATTTCCATTGCGCAATCGACAATAGGGGTGCAAAAATACCATAAACAAGCGTTGCAAACAAAGACCAAATTCGCACGACACACCAATCCAATCCGCATTCGTTTTTACCTTGGTCTTTTCACCGTCATTTTTGATCCCTCGCTTGCCATGTCCCATCCCATTCCTTCCTGCTTATTCTTTGTGTTGATGATGGCATGGAGTGCTTCAGCGTTCAGCCAGCAGACTGGGCTTTGCGGAGTTGAGGTAGAAGAAGTCAAGGCTTCCACTGCGTTTGGCTACCTCATTGGATATTCGGTCAAATTCAAGAATACCAAGCAGCAGACTGTTGATCACCTCATCTGGAGCGTCTCCTTTGAGGACAATGCGGGGCAATTGATTGAAAAGGATACGGGGGTATTCAATTCCACCGAACTGATTTCACCCATTCAACCTGGAATGTCAAAGACATTTCTACGCACCCCTTCGAAAATAAAAGGAGCTTCTCGCGCACGCATCCAAGTCACCCGCGTTCACACCATCTCTGGTGAAACATGCAAAACGCGTTGATCTCTATGAGACCAAGCTGCTGTATTGAGTCAACTCTCCACGCAGATTGTGCAACATCGCTGAGCGTAAATCCTCCCCTTTCCATCCTCGCCCGAGCGAAACCATCAATTTCGTGAGGGCAGCCTCTGTGGTCATGTCCCCTCCAGGAATCACGCCGCAATCCCGCAAAAGGTGGGCGGTAGCATACCGTTCCGGGTGCACAGCACCGTGACCGCATTGACTCACATTGACCATAACAACCCCCCGATCATGAGCCTCTAACAAAGCGGCTTTCAACTCAGGGTTCGAGGGCGCATTGCCTGATCCAAATGTTGACAGGACCAACCCTTTCAATTCAGGCCATTCAGTTACTCTTCGAATCACATCGATTGGCTGCCCAGGAAACAATGGTAGCCAAGCGACTTTCGATTCCAAGGTGTCCCATAACGCGAAAGTCTCCACGGGATCCTGGAACATCTGGGCATCATTGTATATGATATCCACCCCAGCCTCCGCTAACGCCGGTAAATTGGGGCTGATGATGGCCTGCATGGACTCGGCACTTGCTTTGTGTGTCCGGTTTCCGCGAAACAGAGACGATCCAAAGTACACAGCGACTTCCTGCACAATCGGTTTTCCGAGCCGCATCGCAGCAGCAATCTCTACAGACGCTAGTAAATTTTCACGCCCATCCGTTCTTGGCAAACCGATCGGTAGTTGACTCCCCGTGAGAATGATGGGTTTACGCAAGCCTTCTAGCATAAAGCTCAACGCTGACGCCGTGTAGGCCAACGTATCGGTTCCGTGGAGCACAACGAATCCATCAAAATCAACATAATGATCTCGAATAATCTGGGCCAGCAACTTCCAGTGTTCCGGTCCCATGTTGGACGAATCAATCGGAGGCTCAAATGACGCAGATTCAATCGAACGTCCCGGCTGTTCCAATTCCGGTACGTGCCGATGAATTTCGGAAAAATCAATGGGAACAAGTGCTCCCGAATCATTGTCCTTGACACTCCCAATGGTGCCTCCTGTGTAAATCAGTAAGATCCGGCTATCTTTTTCACCCATATCAATCATTGATTTGATCCGTTGAAAGGCAGCGAAAACAAGCGTTCGGCATTGGCAGTTGTCACGGCAGCTGCGCGCTCTATGGGCAATTGCCACAGATCGGCAACGCGCTGGGCAACAATGGCCGTGTAAGAAGACTCATTGCGCTTGCCGCGATGGGGAACAGGCGACAAATAAGGACTATCTGTTTCAAGCACCACCCGGTCGTGGGGAACATGCGGCAACACAGCGTCAAGCCCCCCATTTTTATACGTCGCGACACCGCCTATTCCCAAGTAAAACCCACCGTAATCAAGAATCCGTTGAGCTTGCTCCACGTTTCCTGTAAAGCAATGAACAACCCCGGTAAGGGCTTCATCATTGACCTCATCCAGCGCTTCGAACAACGCGTCAAACGCTTCTCGAACGTGAATAACGATGGGCAGCTTGAGCTCTTTCGCCCATTCTACTTGCTTGCGAAAAGCAGCGTGTTGGATATCCAGTGTGGTTTTATCCCAGTGCAGATCAAATCCAATTTCACCGATCGCTACATAGCGCCTTCCCGAATGATCAATTTGTTCCCGAATGGTCTTCAACTCAGATTGCCAAGAGTCCGGTTTTACATGACACGGATGCAATCCCATCATTCCAAAACACCGGTCAGGCCAGCAATCCATCATTTCATGAACACGCGGAATAGAGGCTGCATCGATATTGGGTAGAAGCAATGTTTCTACACCGACTTCTGTACACCGCTGCATCGCTGCTTCGCGGTCTTCATCAAACGTTGGCTGATAAAGATGGGTATGGGTATCAATGATGCGCACGCTACGAAGGTAATGCGGTAGCTTTGCTCCATGTCGCAACAAGCCGTTCGAATTCTCATCATTCGCTTTTCCTCGATCGGGGACATCGTATTGACCGCTCCCGCGGTTGCCGCATTGCGCGATGCGGTGAACGGACCTTGCGAACTGCACTACCTCACCAAGAAGGCTTATGCAGGCGTTGTCGAAGGCTTCGGCGACATGATTGAAACGGTACATACCATTGAGCGCAGCACACGGGAAGTCACGGCTGAACTGAAAGCATTAGAATTTGACTACATCATCGACTTGCACAACAATTTGCGCTCGCGTCGGGTCAAAAAAGCGCTAGCCGTTTTCGCATTTACGGTCGACAAATGGAATGTCACGAAGTGGTTGCTTGTCAGAGGCTGGCGAAAAGAATCCGTTCCACACATCGTAGAACGCTACAGCGAAACTTTAGCCGCATTTGGGGCTCAGACGGCTGCCGCATGGCCGCCCATTTGGGTCGATTCCAATGCTGAACACCGGAGCGGCTTGTGCATTGCGATAGGAGCAACACACGAAGGAAAACGCATCCCCATGCGCCTCTTAAGCGCCGTGATTGCATCCTTCCCACACGTGCCCATTACATTGATTGGTGGTCCATCCGAAACCTCGGAAGCAGAGACACTTCTCGAGGCAAACCCGCACATCATCAACCGTGTTGGACAACTTAGCTTGGCAGAATCAGCACAGACAATTCGCGCGTCCAAGGCCAGCCTAGCAGGCGACACAGGGATGATGCATGTCGCTGCAGCAGTCGGTACACCCGTCGTTGCCATCTGGGGATGCACGCGTCCCTCGCTTGGGATGTCGGCGTGGTTGCCCGCTTCAGGCTCCCGCAATATCGAACCGGAAGGACGCGGGAATCGACCGTGCTCAAAATTGGGAGATCGCTGCCGATTTGGGGGGCATGGGTCCGGAGATTGGTGCGCCAACCATGTTGCCAATCAACGCGTAATTGACGCCTTAACGCCTCTACTCGATTGAAGACTTCGGCACTGGCATGCTCTTCAATCGAATAACGCCTTCAACTCTGTAGCATCAGTGGGCTTCATTTTACCGGCCAGCACCAACCGCAATTGACGTCTGCGAAGTGCGCCTTCAAACCGTTCCTGCTCTTCATCGGTTTCCGGCAACATCTTAGGAACCGCGATGGGTGCGCCCAATTGGTCTACCGCCACAAATGTGTACATGGCTTCGTTGCACAAACTTTGCTCTCCCGAGAGGTGATCTTCCACAAAGACCTGCAGAAAGATCTCCATAGAGCTGCTAAATGACCGCGATACCTGGCCGTGAATCGTCACAATGTCACCCAATCGAATGGGTTGTTTGAAAGAAACATTGTTCACCGCGGCCGTTACACAGATCCGTCGAGAGCATCGATGAGCACTAATTGCCGCTGTTATGTCCATCCAATTCAGCAAGTTACCCCCCATCAAGTTGCCCAGTGTATTCGTGTCATTGGGCATGACAATGCGGGCGCTTGAGGCGTAAGTTTCTTTTGGAGTGCGTTGGGTAACCATGGCGAAGTAATTTCGCACAAATGTCATACGATATCTTCAAAGCCCTACATGTCATTTTCGTGGTGACCTGGTTTGCCGGATTATTCTACATGTTTCGCCTCTTTGTGTACCACAGAGAGGCCTTAAACGCCCCTGAACCAAAACGCGCAGTTTTGATTGATCAATTCCGCATAATGGAACGGCGGCTGTGGTTTGCCATCACCTGGCCATCGGCTATTCTTACCGTGGCATTTGGAGGTGCTATGGTTTGGATCAACCCGGCCTTACTGCTCATGCCTTGGATGCTGGTCAAGCTAGGATTTGTATGGCTTTTACTGATGTATCAAATCTTGGGTCATCGCATTTATCGCGAGCTTCAATATGGCATCCCACGCTGGTCTTCGCTGACGTATCGCCTGCTCAATGAAGTACCGACCATCATCTTAATCGCCGTGGTGTTCCTTGTGGTATTGAAAGACCACGTTTCATGGATTTGGGGGGTCGTTGGAGTTCTTGGCGTCGCCGTTGCCATCACATTGGCGACCAAACTGTACAAACGGATCCGAGAACGTTAAGGGCACATCACGTGACACAAGGACACAAAAAAGCCCCTCCATTTCTGGAAGGGCTTCCCGTTGTGAATCGCAGTGCGATTCAATATTAGGAGTTGACCATCAACTTTCTCGTGACCATTCCAGCGCTGGACACAATCTGAATTTGATACAACCCGTTGTCCAACTCATTGGATGGAACCTCAATTGTCATGATCACATTGCCTGGCACTTGGCCTTGGTAGAGGCTCGACACAAGCAATCCTGAGCCGTTGTACAGATATACCGCTACGTATTCGTCATCGCTAGCCATAAAGGACAACAAGGCCAATTCAGACGATGGGTTTGGAGTCAACGCCAAAATCTTGATCGGGTCTTTCGTGTCGGCATCTTCTTCTGAAATGTCTCCATTCGAATCGGCATCACTGTCCGAATTGGATTCGTCTGCAATGGTGCCATCTAATGTTGGCTCGAACGGCTCACACGTCACACCATTCACGTCTACGGTGTAGTCAAATTCAGAGACATTGCCCGAACAATCCGTCATGGTATAGGTCCGCTCAATCATCCATGGAAGACAGCAATCCAAGTCACCAAAGAGATCGCCTGACCCCATGACATCAGCCCCTGCAAATGTGCCGGTGTAGTAGAACCAACCACTGAACCCTTGGTTCGCATTCTTGTTGTTCGCTCCCTCTCCAATTTGGAATCCGAAGTAGCCGTTCGCTGGTTGATGCGTCAGGCTCAACTCGGAGTCCTCGTAGTCTCCCCATCCTGTGGCAGAACTCGAAGCTTGCATCATGTGATACATCCACTGAGAATAATCACCCAAACCACATTCCGATTTGTAACTCTGCGCACCCGGCTGACCTTCCCAGTCGACCCAGTTCATTCCCAAGTCCAAATCGACTTCAAATGTCCACCCTGCGTTAGGGTTTTCTGTAGAAACTACGTCGAGCGTCAAATGACGCGTGCCGTCAGCATAGTTGGTCATCAATCCCCCCATAGCGGTGTAGAATTCATCCCCAGGGAAGTTGAATAAGCGCGCTGCATGCGTTGTGAAACCATCGCAGGTCAATCCATCTTCCATTGTTTCTGGAGTGATCGGAGTGAAGAAATTACTCACAGTTTCCGTTGGAGCATACGACCCTAGAATGGTCTCGGTCATTTCCAATGTGAAGTCCGCCCCACAATTGTCCATGGCGGTCAACGACACGGGGTCAGGAATACTCAATGCACCCCAGATGTCATCCGCACAAACCGCGAGGATTCCTCCGTTTTCGATTCCTTCAGCATCCTCGACTTCGGGAGCTTCGGTATCCAAAACCACAATGGTAAACTGGTGTTCTGAGCTATTGCCGCATGCATCCGTTGCTGTCAATAGCACCAGGTGCTCGTAGTTGCCACAGGCATCGTCGCTGATCACGGTCCGCGCTTCCACAATGCTCACAGCACTGCACGCATCCACTGCAGCAGCGACGTAAGCTACTTCTTCACATTGATTCGATTGATCCATCGGTGCTCCTGTAAATGCAGGGGCTTCCGTATCCTCGGTAGTGAATGTCGCCGATGTGCTCGTCGCGTTTCCACAGGCATCTGTAGCCGTGAACATCACGGTCGCACCACCCGTCGCACCACAGTCATCGCTCAATGCATCGAAGTCATTGGTCCAGGACACACCACCGCACGCATCCGTGGCTGAGGCACCGCCGTTATCGACGAGCCACGCTTCGAGATCAATCACGTTGCCATCGCCGTCGCATTCAACCGTCATGTCCATCGCTTCTGAAACGACAGGAGCCATTGTGTCTTCGATGGTGAACATCGCCGTCGTGCTCGACGCATTGCCGCAGGCATCTGTGGCCGTGAACATCACGGTTGCACCTCCCGACGCACCGCAGCCATCGCTCAACGCATCGAAATCATTGGTCCATGTGAATCCGCTGCAGACATCCGAAGCCGAAGCTCCGCCGTTGCTGGCAAGCCACGCTTCAAAATCAGCCGTGTTCCCCGAGCCGTCGCATTCCACGGTCATGCTGGAAGCATCGACAACAACAGGTCCTTCCATGTCTTCGATCGTAAACACAGCCATCGAGCTTGCCGCATTGCCGCAAGCATCTGTAGCCGTGAAGGTCACTGTCGCTGATCCCGTTGCACCGCAGTCGTCGCTCAACGAACTGAAGTCGTTGGTCCACGTCACATCTCCGCAGGCATCCATAGCTGTAGCACCCCCGTTGCTGGCGATCCACGCTTCAAGCTCTCCTGCGTTGCCAGTTCCGTCGCATGCCACCGTTGCGTTTGCCGCATCGGTTAATACGGGAGCCGTCGAGTCCGTTACTGTAATGCTCTGAGAACAGGAGACCAGTTCCGAGACATTTCCACAGCCGTCTACACTCGTCGCATAGAACGTACGCGTCAAGGAATAAGAGGAACTGCATGAATACGTGAGTTCACTGTCCTCATAGGTTACAGTTAATTCTGGAATGTCGCAATTGTCGGTAACCGATGCCAAGGCCATTCCAAGCGCATCCACAGAAAGATCAGCAGAACACGCATTGTCAAGCGTCAACATCACATCTGCTGGGCAGAAGTCCATCGTCACCACAGGAGCAACATCGTCATACAGGTTCAACATCTGTTCAAATGTGCTCGTATTTCCGCAGGCATCTGTTGCCGTATACATCCGGATGAACCAACTCTGGTTCACATTCAAACAGCCCCCTGTAAACGGTTCGTCAACCATCGAAACATCAACCAGATCACCGCTACATGCATCTGTAAACGTAGCTTCATAAACAGTCTCTGCACTGTACGCATCGCACGCGACGAGTGCCTCAATGGCCGCTTCGATTACCGGAGCAGTCGTGTCTTCGATGGTGAACGTCGCCATGGTTGTTGTCGCGTTGCCACAGTCATCGGTAGCCGTGAAGGTCACCATTGCCGCACCCGTTGCGCCGCAGGCCTCGTTCAAGGTTTCGAAGTCATTGCTCCACGTCACACCGCCACACACATCCGTCGCTGATGCACCGCCGTTGTTGGCGAGCCAGACTTCAAGTTCGGAAGCGTTGCCTGCGCCGTCGCATTCAACCGTCGCGTCCATCGCATCGACAACAGCAGGTGCTGTCGTGTCTTCGATGGTGAACGTGGCTGTCGTTGTGGTTGCGTTGCCGCAGTCATCGCTAGCCGTGAAGGTTACCAGCGCGGAACCCGTTGCGCCGCAGTCGTCGCTCAAGGCGTCGAAGTCATTGCTCCACGTTACACCGCCACAAGCATCCGTTGCTGAAGCGCCGCCGTTGTTGGCGAGCCAAACTTCAAGATCAGAAGCGTTGCCTGCACCGTCACATTCAACAACAGCGTCAGAAGCTGCCATTACAGTGGGTCCATCTGTGTCTTCTACGGCAATGTTCTGCTCACATGAAACCGTCGTCATGTTTCCACAGTGATCGGTTGCCGTTACGCTAAACGTTCGAATGAAACTATATGTTCCTTCACACACCACGGTTACTGCGCCATCTGTAATAGACAATTCCGAGATCACATTGGAATCGCAATTGTCCGTGACCTCCATGGTCACAGTCCCCAACGCATCCACAGAAGTATCCGCATTGCAGCTTGCATCTGCGGTTATTACCTGATCTTCAGCACAGGTCAACAACACGACAGGAGCGACATCATCAACCAACATGATCGTTTGATCAAATGAACTTTCATTGCCACAATCATCCATTGCGGTATAGGTCCGGATATAGGATCCGACAGGCTCTACACACCCAGCATCTCCCTCACTATCCGTGAATGACATGAAAATGTTTCCGCAGTTGTCCGTTGCCGTCGCATACAGGTTGCCGTCAGGCCAATCCTCGCAATTGATTTCAATGATAGCCTCCGCAACAAAGACAGGGGCCGATGTATCCACAATGGAAATGGTCTGAACCGCATTGGCTCTATTTCCACAGGCGTCGTCCGCACTGAACGTTCGGACGATGGTATACGCTGCTGGGCAGAATTCATCCAAAATGACTTCTTCTTCCACCGATAGGGTCACTTCGCTGCAGTTATCCGTGGCAGAAGCCGCTTCCAACGTAATCTCCTCTTCACAAGAGAGTGTGTAATCCTCCGGAACAAATGTGAACGTTGGGATCGTGGCATCCAATACCATGAACTCCGCTGTCGTGCTCATCGCATTGCCGCAGTCATCGGTGGCCGTGAAGGTCACCAGAGCTCCACCCGTTGCGCCGCAGTCGTCGCTCAAAGCGTCGAAGTCATTGCTCCAGGTGACACCGCCACAGGCGTCCGTTGCCAAAGCGCCGCCGTTATTGGCGAGCCAACCTTCAAGATCGGAAGCGTTGCCTGCACCGTCGCATTCAACCGTCGCGTTCATCGCGTCCGCAACAGCAGGAGCTGTTGTGTCTTCGATGGTGAACGTCGCTGCCGTTGTGGTTGCATTGCCGCAGTCATCGGTGGCCGTGAAGGTCACCATCACTGCACCCGTTGCGCCGCAGTCGTCGCTCAAAGCGTCGAAGTCATTGCTCCAGGTGACACCGCCACAAGCGTCCGTTGCCGAAGCATCGCCGTTATTGGCGAGCCAACCTTCAAGATCGGAAGCGTTGCCTGCACCGTCGCATTCAACCGTCGCGTTCATCGCGTCCGCAACAGCAGGAGCTGTTGTGT
>Ga0206129_10000130_pt1 | contig 126423 bp, 172 predicted proteins | sample Helgoland_Spring_8_FD_148616 | JGI IMG/M metagenome (GOLD analysis project Ga0206129, IMG submission 148616) | Pelagic subsurface seawater microbial communities from Kabeltonne, Helgoland, North Sea - Helgoland_Spring_Bloom_20160502_2 | ecosystem: Environmental > Aquatic > Marine > Epipelagic... | reverse complement strand
GCAAAGTCTTGTGCTGTCTGATTAGCTTGAATGTATGACGCATTAATGATAGAAGTAATACCAGCAGAATCAAAGCCGTTATAAGTGAAGAATGAATTGAAGTCTACAATTGATAATTCATCGCCAGAATCGGCACCACCAACTAACGTAATTGTATCACTACCAGTTTTTGTATAATCAGTAGATTCAGTAAGCAATAAACCATTCAAATAAACTTGTACTAACTGGTTATTGTATGATAATGACAAACCATTAATATCTGTGCCAGTAAATATTGTATCGCCAGAGTCGGCTACAAACTTATAATTTGTTACAGTTGCTCTACCAACACTTCCCAAAGCAGAATCAATCAGCGAATTAATTTGTGCCGAGTCAACGGTTTGGTTTGTAAAGAATGCTTTAAAATCCGATACAATCAATTGATCGCCAGAGGCTGCTCCGGTTATTAAAGTGATTGTATCATTACCAGACTTTGTATAATCGTCGCTATCTAAAAGTAAAACACCATTTAAATATACTTGCACGAATTGGTCAGCATATGACAAACCAGTAAATACTGTTTGAGCGGAGTCTGCTATAAATTTAGTATTTTGAACCTGTGCATTGCCAGCATACGCTAATGAAACTCTACTAGCAACATAGTTGCTGTCGATCATTGCTTCAATTGCAGCAGAATCTACTCCTCCAATTGCCGTAGCAATGGCCAATACATCCCCGGAATCAAGTACATTAGGTGCACCAGTCAAGCTAGAATAAGCGAAATCTTGTGCTGGAGCTAATGCTAGTACATCCCCGGAATCAAGTACATTAGGTGCACCAGTCAAGCTAGAATAAGCGAAATCTTGAGGAGTGACATCTGCAATATTTAACTTAAGAGCTAACGTATTATTAATTGCTGCAATTGCATTTGAATCATCATTTAAAGCAATTGCTAATTCGTTGAGCGTATTGAGTGCTCCAGGTGCACCATCTACAAGAGCGTCTACTGCAGTAGTAATTAAAGTTGATACATTTGCGGAATCAAGTACATTAGGTGCACCAGTCAAGCTAGCGTACGCAAAGTCTTGAGCCGGAACAATTGCCAATACATTTGCAGAATCAAGTATATTAGGGGTACCAGTTAATGATGCGTAAGCAAAGTCTTGTGGTGTTTGTAAAGCCAATACATCTGCAGAATCGAGCACATTAGGTGCACCAGTCAAGCTAGAATAAGCGAAATCTTGTGCCGGAGCTAGTGCAAGTACATCAGCGGAGTCGAGCACATTAGGGGCACCGGTCAAGCTAGAGTAAGCAAAGTCTTGTGCCGGAGCTAGTGCAAGTACATCAGCGGAGTCGAGAATATTTGGCGTGCCTGTTAAGCTAGAGTAAGCAAAGTCTTGTGGTGTTTGTAAAGCCAATACATCGGCGGAATCAAAGCCGGAATATGTAAAAAATGAATTAAAGTCTACAATTGATAATTCATCACCAGAATCAGCGGCGCTAATTAATGTAATCGTATCATTGCCAGACTTTGTATAATCAGTGGATTCGGTAAGCAATAAGCCATTTAAATATACTTGAACAAGTTGGCTATTATATGATAATGATAAGCCATTAGCATCTGTGCCAGTAAATGTTATATCACCGGAGTCAGCTATAAACTTATAATTTTTTACGGTGGCGCGCCCAACGGTGCCTAAAGCCGAATCAATTAGTGAGTTAATTTGCGCAGAGTCAACAGTTTGATTTGTAAAGAACGCATTAAAATCCGAGACAATTAATTGATCATCCAAATCAGCTGGCTGTGTCAATGTAATCGTATCATTGCCAGACTTTGTATAATCATCAGAATCAAGTAAAAGAACGCCGTTTAAATAAACTTGTACTAATTGATCGGCATATGATAATCCAGTAAATATGGTTTGATTGGAATCTGCTATAAATTTAGTATTTTGAACCTGCGCATTACCAGCATAGGCCAATGTAACTCTACTTGCAACATAATTGCTATCGATCATTGCTTCGATTGCGGCGGAATCAACTCCTCCGGCCGCATTAGCAATAGTTAATACGTCAGCAGAATCAAGAACATTTGGAGCACCCGTTAAGGATACATATGCAAAGTCTTGTGGTGTTTGGTTAGCTTGTATATACGCCGCATTAATTAATGATAATGTTGAACCAGAATCTACACCAGTGGGAGCAAATGTTGTTGGAACTCCGGTTAAGCTAGAATAGGCAAAGTCTTGTGGTGTTTGATTTGCCTGTATATACGCCGCATTAATTAATGATAATGTTGAACCAGAATCTACACCAGTGGGAGCAAATGTTGTTGGAACTCCGGTTAAGCTAGCATATGAGAAATCTTGAGGTGTTACATCAGCAATATTTAACTTAAGAGCTAATGTATTATTAATTGCTGCAATTGCATTTGAATCATCATTTAAAGCAGTCGCTAATTCATTAAGAGTATCTAATGCCCCGGGTGCACCGTCAATAAGATTATCAATTGAAGTTGTGATAAGTGCTGAAACATTATTAGAGTCAAGTACATTAGGTGCACCGGTTAAGGAACTATATGCAAAGTCTTGCGCTGTCTGATTTGCTTGAATATATGTAGCATCAATTACATTAGTAATATCGGCGGAATCAAGACCAGCGCTAGCAAAAAATGATTTAAAATCAGAAACTATTAGTTGATCGCCAACGCTAGCACCCTGCGTTAATGTAATTGTATTGTTATTAGACTTTGTATAATCGTCGCCATCTAAAAGTAAAACACCATTAAGATATACTTGTACTAATTGATTTGTAAATCCTAATGTAACCGCATTTTCATCAGCACCAGTAAATATGGTTTGATTGGAATCTGCTATAAACTTATAATTTTTTACTTCAGCATTACCGGCATAGGCCAATGTAACTCTGCTAGCAACATAGTTGCTGTCAATCATTGCTTCGATTGCAGCGGAATCAACCCCACCTGCCGCAGTAGCAATTGCGGTTACATCGGAAGAGTCAAGAACATTTGGCGTTCCTGTTAATGAGCTATATGCACCATCAAAAGCATCTGTTATGCCATAACCAGCAATAGTGGTTGGCGTACCAGTTAGGCTGGAGTAAGCAAAGTCTTGCGCTGGAGCTAATGCTAGTACATCAGCCGAATCAAGTACATTAGGCGTACCAGTTAGGCTGGAGTAAGCAAAGTCTTGCGCTGGAGCTAATGCTAGTACATCAGCCGAATCAAGTACATTAGGCGTACCAGTCAAGCTAGAATAAGCAAAGTCTTGTGCTGGAGCTATAGCTAGTACATCGGCAGAGTCCAAAATATTTGGTGCACCAGTTAAACTGGAGTAAGCAAAGTCTTGTGCTGTCTGATTTGCTTGAATATATGTGGCATCAATTACATTGGTAATATCTGCTGAATCAAGACCAGCGCTAGCAAAAAATGATTTAAAATCTGAGATAATTAATTGATCACCCAAATTTGCCGGAGTAACTAATGTTATAGTATCATTATTAGATTTTGCATAATCGTCGCTATCTAAAAGTAAAACACCATTTAAATACACTTGTACTAGCTGATTTGTAAATCCTAATGTAACAGCATTTTCATCGGCGCCAGTAAATATTGTTTGGGCAGAGTCTGCAACAAACTTATAATTTTTTACTTCAGCATTACCGGCATAGGCTAATGTAACCCTTGAAGCAACATAATTGCTATCAATCATTGCTTCAATTGCGGCCGAATCAACTCCTCCTGCTGCAGTAGCAATTGCGGTTACATCGGCAGAGTCGAGAACATTTGGAGCTCCGGTTAAAGAACTATATGTAAAGTCTTGTGGTGTTTGATTGGCTTGAATATAAGCAGCATTAATTAATGATAATGTTGAACCAGAATCTACCCCAGTTGGCGCAAATGTTGTTGGTACACCGGTTAAGCTAGAATAAGCAAAATCTTGAGGAACTACATCCGCAATATTTAATTTAAGAGCAAGGGTATTATTAATTGCTGCAATTGCATTTGAATCATCATTTAAGGCGGTAGCTAATTCATTAAGAGTATCCAATGCTCCTGGCGCGCCGTCTACAAGAGCATCTACCGCAGTAGTAATAAGAGTTGATACATTAGCGGAATCAAGTACATTAGGGGCACCTGTTAAACTAGAATAAGCAAAGTCTTGTGGTGTTTGATTGGCCTGAATATATGTGGCATCAATTACATTGGTAATATCAGCGGAATCAAGACCAGCGCTAGCAAAAAATGATTTAAAATCAGAAACTATTAGTTGATCACCCAAATTTGCCGGAGTAACTAATGTAATTGTATTGTTATTAGACTTTGTATAATCATCAGAATCAAGTAAAAGAACGCCGTTTAAATAAACTTGTACTAATTGATTTGTAAATCCTAATGTAACAGCATTTTCATCAACACCAGTAAATACTGTTTGTGCTGAATCCGCAACAAACTTATAATTTTTTACTTCAGCATTACCAGCATACGCTAATGAAACTCTACTAGCAACATAGTTGCTGTCGATCATTGCTTCAATTGCAGCAGAATCAACCCCACCAGCTGCAGTAGCAATTGCGGCTATATCGGCAGAGTCAAGTACATTTGGGGCACCACTTAAGGAACTATATGCAAAATCTTGTGGTGTTTGATTGGCCTGAATATATGCAACATCGATTACATTAGTAATATCGGCGGAATCAAGAACATTTGGTGTCCCAGTTAATGATGCATAAGCAAAGTCTTGTGCTGTTTGATTTGCTTGAATATATGTAGCGTCAACTACATTAGTAATATCGGCGGAATCAAGAACATTTGGTGTGCCGGTTAAGCTAGAGTAAGCAAAATCTTGTGGAGTTTGTCTACTTTGAACATATGCCGCATCAACAATACCGACCACTCCAGCCGAATCAATTTTTGTAGCTATTTGATTAGTAATTGTTGTGCTAAAATTGGCATCATCCCCAAGGGCTGCTGCTAATTCATTAAGTGTATCTAATGCACCAGGTGCAGCATCAATTACCGCATTAACACCAGAATCAATTAAGGTTTTGATTTGAGTTTCTGTTCTATAGTCAGATAAATCAGTTGCTACAACTTCCGGTGTACGAGCTGCAATATATGCAGAATCAATCAACGCTATAGTAGAAGCGGAATCGACACCAATAGGAGCAAATGTTGTTGGCACGCCGGTTAACGATGCATAAGCAAAGTCTTGTGCGGTTTGATTGGCTTGGATATACGTAGCATCAACAATGCCAGTTATATCTGCGGAGTCAAGTCCAACAAAATTAAAATATCTTTTAAAAGACTGTACGCTTAAATGTGAATTGAGGCTTGCCCCATCGGTTAGCGTTAATGTATTTGCAGAAACTGTATAGTCAGAGGCCCCAGAAAGTAAAATACCATTAAGATATACTTGAACACCAGTTGGATCTAAACTAAGAGTTGCGCCATTATTATCAATACCACTAAAGGCAGTTTGGCCGGAATCTGCTGTAAATTCGAATGCGGTAATATCAGCTTCTCCAACAGAAGCTAAAGCCGAGTCAATAAAGCCGTGTATAGTATTAGCGGTAACAGTTTGATTTGTAAAGAACGCATTAAAATCCGAGACAATTAATTGATCACCGGAATCAACAGGCCTTGATAAAATAATAGTATTATTATTGGATTTTGTATAATCATCATTTTCAAGAAGCAATATACCGTTCAAGTAAACTTGAACTAATTGATTATTAAATGATAATGTTAAACCATTAACATCTGTACCAGTAAAGGTAATATCACCAGAATCGGCTACAAATTGGTAGTTTGTTATATCAGCAGTACCAGCAAAGGCTAGGTTAGCCCGCGTTGCAATATAATCGCTATCAATGAGCGCAAAAGTGGCGCTAGAATCTACACCATTTGGTGTAAAAGAGGTAGGAATGCCTATTAGGCTAGAATATTCAAGATTTTGACGATTTTGAATATATGCGGAATCAATGATGCCAAAAACATCTGCCGAATCAAATCCGGCTAATGCATTATTAAAATCTTGGAAATAGTTAATGCTGTTTGAACTACTTTTATAGTAAATTCTACCATCAGCATAGTTAATGGCAATTTCACCATAATCAAGATCATTTACACTTGGAACACGACCAACTATGCTGGATTTTTTCAGCTTAACTTTAGTAGACATCTATTTCAATTCCTTAAAAAAGGTTTATTATTTAATTTTTAATATAGCTAAAAATAAAAATTTATTAGCTGAGGTCAGGGAATATTTTATCCCCTGACCTTAAATTTATTTATACAAGTTAAAACTTAATATGTTCCACCATCAACAGTATTTAATGCTACCGCACCAGAAGTTACAGTAAACTGAGTAGAATCAAAGCTTGCAACACCTTTTGCAGTAGTTGTTGCATCTTGAACAGATACCGTCATTACACTTCCGGAAATTGCCGTAGTGATAATTCCGTCACCATTAATGGTTAAACCTTCACCAGCCGCAACGCCGAGTGTGGAGGCATCTCCAGCAGTAAGTGTAATGTCATTTAATGCTACCGCACCAGAAGTTACAGTAAAGTGTGTAGCATCAAAGCTTGCAATACCTTTATTTGTATCAGATGCATCTTCACCAGCAATTGTATAAGTGCCAACGCCATTAGTGATTGTAACACCTTCACCGGCAACCAACATAGTTTGGAGCAAGTCATCTACACGAGTATCTGTATAGTAAAGGTTAGAACCTTCGCTTAAATCACTTGTAGATTTGCCATTAAAGTCGGAATCAAAGCCAGCATAATTACCGACAAAAGATTCTGCAGTAATTGTTGCTGCTTGGAAATCAGCAAGTGCAAATGATGCGTGTGATGTATCAATTTGAGTTGCAGCATCTGGTTCTGGGGTATAACCTTGATAAATTTTGAACGTTTGGTCTGTTGCGTCACGGAAGAAACCAGTGTGGGCGTATGAACCACCCTCATTATAGTTGCCAGCCCAACCTAAATCAATAGATGCTGTTGGTGAACCGTCAGATTCTCCACCATTGAGATAGATCATGTTGTCAGAAACAGAAAGTGTCTGTGTATCAATATATGTTAATGTACCATCAACTTGAAGGCTTCCACCTACAACAAGATCACCAGTAGCAGTAATGTCAGCAAAAGTTACATTAGAAGTTGTTTCAACTGCTTGACCAATGCTTACTTCACCAGCGACAACGGTAACACCTGTACCAGCTGAAACAGCACTTGCCGCAAGCTCTGCTGGAGTAATACTGGTGTATGTAAACGTACCATCAGCAGGATTATAAGTTAATCCGCCAAAGTCGGCGTTATCAGTTACAGTTATTGCATTTCTTGCATCGGAATCCGCACGAGCTGGGGTATAATAAAGATTATTACCTTCAGCAAGATTGGTTGTAGTAAATGCACTCATATCAACAGCAACGTTATCCGCATTTACTGTAATACCAGTACCAGCCCCAACATTAAGTGTTCTAGAGGTGGTAATATCGCCGCCACCAGTTAAACCATTGCCGCCAGTAATTGAAACTGAAGAGTGATCAATGTGTTCATTGGCTACAAAATTTAGTAGTGAATCATGGTCAATTGCATTAAGGTCTGCAGAGATCGCTCCGGTATTGGAGTTGTATGTAATACCAGTACCACCAACAAGAGCATTTTTTGCATCAGAATCTGCACGAGCAGAGGTATAATAAAGATTTGTTGTACCTTCAGAAAGATCATCGCTTGAGTTTGCAGTAAAGGTTGCATCCACAATCGCTTGAACTTCTGCTGAATCAACAGTAATACTAGCTAAATCTACAGTACCTGCTGCAGTGATCCGGCCTTGTGCATCAACAGTAAATGTTGGAATATCTGTTGCACTACCATAACTACCAGGAGTAACTGCAGTATTATCAAGACTAATAGTTACTTGATTATTTGATGCTACAGTTGTAAGACCAGTTCCACCAGTAACGGTGAAATCCGAATCTGCAAGGTTAATGGTATCGGTACCAGTATCACCATTAATAGTAAGGCCAACAGCCCCACCAATTTGGTCATCAACATACTGCTTGTTTGCAGCATGCGAAGCCGCTGATGGTGTTGGTACATTAGTAATTGCATTATTATTAGCATCTAAAGTAGAGCCAAGTTGTACATTACCGGTAGCGGATAATACCAAATCTCCGGAAGATGTGCTAATTGTTTGCGCATCAGTATCACCGATAGTGATATTGTCAACAAGTAATTTATCGATTTTAGAATTAGCATCGACAAGAATAGCTGAGGATGCTGTTAATGTTCCGGGAACATGGTCGAGCATCGATGCAAAATATTCACCGCCAATAACTACAACGGAGGTAGCATTGCCAGCCCCATCGTCGCCCTTGCCAAAGAATAGTCTATCACCCAGATTGGCCTGGGTTCCTGTCCCGTATGAGTATGCGAGTTCACCAGTTTTCAAACTAGATGGCGCCGCAACACCCGTGGAACGTTTAATTAATATTGCTGCCATTAGTATTGGCCTCCGTTAATACGTTGAGAATTGTTGTTAAGTTCTGTATTAGCAACCCATTTACTTTGATCAGAATCGTAAATTAGCAGGCCGCCGTCTTTTAAGCTTAGAAGATTTACATCAGATAAGTCATTGATGCTCAACTTACCAAAAACAAGATTGCCACTACCATCAGTTTTGATGACATCATTAAAAAGACCGTCAATATTAGGATATGAAATTCCATTTACAGTTAATCCCCCACCTATTATTGCAGAGTCTTGAACCTCAAGGCCTTTTTTTACCTTGAAATTTTGATTGACAGCCATCTAGTGCGCGCTCCTTTGGCGTTCCATGATTATATGGTTATTTATATAAATTCTTCTTTCAAAATTTAAGAATTTATATTAATTCTTCTAGATTTTATACTAGTGTTTGTATAATGTGGTGTAAATAAAAGACTTACATTATTTCCAACAAGAGATGCCGAAAATAACCCTAAGTCCGAGTCAGTTGTTACGGAAGCATATTCCGTAAAATATACTTCTGTATTATTATGAGTAAGAAGTAATTCCGTAGAATGATATTTGGCATTGTCGTCATGTTCAATTTGAACAATATATTTTGCTGTTCTATATTCGGTTTTATTGAACGTATCAACAACTTGATTAATAGTAGTTGTTGTTAAATCTTCTGATGTTCCAACCAAAAGTCCGCTTACACTATTTTCAACCTCTGCGGAATCTAGCCCATCTCCGACTAATCCTATTCTACCAGTTGGGCCAATATATCGGCCGCCACAAATGTATATAACATTTGTACCATTTACTGAAGTCGGAAGATTGCTGCCAATAAAATTTAAAATACCAGCCTTATAATCAAAAAACCATTCATCATTATTACCGGAGCCGGCGGCAAATAATCGAGTTCCGCTTGTTTGTGGGTTGGATGTTCCGGATGGAGCAGCATATACTTTTACTTGATAAGCCGCCCCAAATTCAACCGGGATCCAGTTTTCTAAATTTGTTTTCCAGGTTCTATTAGCGGTAGAGGTATTATCCTCAACGGCTTCAACAGCACTTTCGCCATTAGCGCTATCATCATATATTTCTACATATAATGTTGTATCTGCCGGAAACACTTGGGGAATTAACTCTGAATACGCCCAAATTTGATCACCTCTAATTAACATAGGTGATGAAAGTGCTTCATTGGGAGCGGCTTTAATACTATTTTGATCGGTTTTGGCTACGCCATATCCAACCTTCTTCCAAAGAAAATCGACTTTTTGATTGTCAGAAATTGCCATTTATTTTTTCCTGTTACGATATGCTTAATGAAGATATGGTTTGACCGCTTGATAATTTGATTCTAACCAATGCAACATTATTTGTAGCATTAGTTAAACTTTCAGTTCCTAATGTAGTGGTAAATACTCCATTAGTAATAGCAGTACCATTAATTGGAGGTAATGTGCCGACAGTACAACCATTAGCCCCATTACCGCCCGCTCCCGCTCCCGGAATTCCGGCACCCTCATATGAAGTGCTAGCATCTAGCCATCCATTAATTGTTGAGGTATTATCTATTTGTGTGCCTGGCGCCGCAATATAAAGCCCACTAATACCATTACTAGCATTAATATTTATATTAAAATTTGATATTGCGGTTCGTCTGAATGCAAATGTAAAATATTGATCGCCGGTATCATTAGATCTATCCGGTCCAGCCGGCAGATATGTGGAGTAGTCTACTGCATTATTAGTAATGTTACCCCACCTGACTGTTGCTTCTAATGTACCCGCAACACCAGGATCAGCGTTTTGTGAATATGTATTATTTGTATAGAAATTTGTAGCTGTTGGAATCGTTGGGGTATCAGTAGTTGCACTTGAAAAATCAAAAATTCTTATTGCATTATCGCTATATGTTCCACCAATTGCACCAACTGAAAGATTTGTTTCATCAATACCAGATATTGACCCAGAATATACTTGAATATTTTCGGTTAAATTGCTATAAGAGCTAGTCCCATTAATATTACGTGCTCTTATTTTTAAAGTTTCAACTGCACGGACATTATTTGGGCCAACCGTAAAGCTTAATGAACCAATTGAATATGGAGAAGCAACACCGGTTTCTTTAATTGGTACACCTCCACTTAACATTGTTACTGCGCCATCAATTCCAGAATAATTATAGTTTTGTGTTGATATAACAGAATTAGATGTTCCTTCTAAATTTGTACCAGAAGTAATACTAACTACGTCAGAAAGATCAGTATATGTTTGACCAATAAGATTAGAAATTGCTGTACCGCTTAAAGCAAGGGTAGCATTAGTTGTATAATAAGGAATTCCGGAAATATATTTTAATGTCCCGGCTGCAGTTTCGGTAATATTACCGACCGTAGAAATTGATGGCGCTACTGTTAAATCATCTTTTACTAATGTAACGGTATTTGTTTGACCAACACCTTCGTGTTTAATAAACATATTATTAATACCGGTTGGCAAATCAGCAACTGGTTTAGTAATTCTTGCTATAAACCCATCAAATAGTTTTGGATAATATATACTAGAATTAAAAGAAATCGGAGATCCAGTACTTGACAATAAATTAAAATCACTTGAATCAGTAATTACCAATGCCCCGTTATCAGCATTATTAATTGGGGCCGACATATCAGCGCCACCATCTGATGCATCGTTAATATATGCAACCAAATATCCAGATTTATTATTATAAGCAAAAGTAGAAGTTGTTGTTGTTGTGGCATTAGAAGATATAAATCGCTCTATATTTGCGCCAGCCGTAATTGTAGTAGTGCTTGTATTATTTGTAACGTTAGCAGCAAGTTTTGCGTCCTGTCCATTCAAAGCAATAGTTTTATTTGCTAATGTCTGTGGGCTAGCTGGATTATCATCATATACTTTTAATGATATTGCGCCAGATGTTGGAATAGATGACGGCAATGCGGTAGTATGTGAAGTTAATGTTAATGTTAAAGCATCTAAAGCGCTTCCACTATTACTACCAGCTTGCCATTGATGTAGCAACCTATTACCATTTACGCCACCATCTGCAATGTCAGATGCAATAGTATCTACATTGCCATCTGCCCAATTCATAGTATAGGTAACATCAGCGCTTGTAGTATTGGTTGTAATATTTTCAAGATATAGTGAACCGCCTTCAATGACATATAAATTATTGCCACTTAACGGAGACCCACCAACAGCATCCTTATATAATCTAAATGCAACTGATGGATCGGCAGTATAGATAATAATATAGTCTTCTAACGTTGAAGATGCTTCCATACCAGAGCCATATCCACCGTTATTATATGCTCTAACTGTTACCGTATATGGAGAACCCACATTTGTTGAATAGACATGTGATGGTGTAGCATCGCTAGTAGCAGAATCAACTGATCCGTCGCCCCAATAAACATCATATCTGTTTGGTGTTCCGTCAACATTTAAATTTAAGGTAACATTTGTTCCGGCGCCGCCGGCTGTTGGCGAACCAGTAAATGATACAGATCTTACAAATGTATTATTTCGCACATTGTTTAAAGCTTCATTTAAATGATCAATTGCTTCAACTACTGGTTTAGTAATATCAAAACCAGTAAATGCGCCATCATTTATGCTTCCATCAACCGGAGCACCTAAAGTAGTGGTCGATCCAGAAGGAATAGCAACCTTCGAATTAACAAAATCAGAATCAATTACATTTAAAATAAATGCGGAGTCTCTGAAGATATCAGCTTGACGTGCTCTAATATATGTAGCATCAACCAGTGATAAAATATCACTATCTACACGACCCGCGGTATAATAAAGATTATCGCCTTCAGCAAGATCAGTAGTTGATTTAGTGCTTAGTGCAGAATCAAAATCCGAATCAAATCCTACATATTGCCCAGTAAAGGTTGGCGCAACAACACCTTTATTAAATATAAATTTGTCTAAGCTTGCATTATATGTTAAAGATGCACCTGCACCATCAATTAAAAATCCAGCGCCATCTGCAGAAATTGCATCTGGTGAGCTATCAGCAATTATAATTAGTTTATCATTAACACTTAAATTAGTCGAATTAATAGTAGTGGTTGTGCCTTCAACTCGTAAATTCCCACGAATAATAACTTCGCCCGAATCAACGGCATAGGGATATGGATCAATTACAAATTGACTTGGGCCTCTTAGAGCACCGGCAAGTGTGGCAGTCCCAACCGCAAGATCTGCAAAATCTGTTGTTGGTCCATTATCACTATCTAATTTCCGCAAGAATAGTTGTTCACCAGAATCAACTATGACAAAATCTTTAAGATAAATTGCGCCCGTTTCTTGTTTTAAAATAGTTGTTTCGGTACCAGCCGAATCTACGGATTTAACTATAAATTCGCCCGTAGCATCGGAAATTGACAAATTACCAATATAAATTGTTTCGCCAGCGACATATAAACTAGCAAATTTTCTATCGGGTGAACCCAAATTATATAAAGTATCGCCATCTGGGATAATATCCCCAGTGACTGTTACCCCAGCACCACCAAAAGCATCCGCATTACGGTCAGCAATATTAGCTAATACTGCTTGTTGTGATTGAATATACGGTGCATCTACTAATGATAAAATATCACTATCTACGCGCGCGCTAGTATAATAAAGATTGTTTCCTTCCGGAAGATTTTCTGTTGTAAACATTGCAGAAAATTCTGCACTATCAATACTTAAAGTATTATTAACAGTATTATAGGTTAGTCCAAGACCATCAATCGCCGCGGCATCAAGAGAAGTATTAAAATCACTATCAAAATTGGATTGGGTATAAACATGTTCAACATCAAAAGAAAATTCGCCGGATGCAGAATTATATGATAAATCACCAGCAGCCGAAAAATAATTTCTAATTGTTTCTTGAGATACTGTATCACCTAATGCAGAATCAAATCTGCTTCTTGTGTAATAAAGATTATCACCTTCAACAATATTAGTTGTTGTTTTAGTAGCTAGTCTTTCATCAAAAGATGAATCAAATCTTGCATCAAAAGCACTATCTGCCCGAGCAGTTGTATAATAAAGATTATCGCCTTCAGCAAGATCTGCTGTAGTTTTTGTTAATAGGCGCGCATCAAAATCACTATCAACTCGGGCCCGCGTATAGAATAAATTAAATTCTTCAATTAATTCTTTTGTTGTAGTGGCTGCCAATGATATAGCGGCTTTATTACCACTATTATCTTTAATAACAAGAGTACCACCAGAATCAGAAATTACTAGGCTTCCCATCATAATGGAATTGCCGCTTAAATATAAATCTCTGAATCTTTGGGTATTGGTTCCAAGATCTACTGCTTCAGTAGTACGAGGAATAATATTAGTTGTAATATCTTGTATTGCTGAATCAAAATTAAATACCGGGGGCTGATCAACTCTCGCATTAATATATGCGCTATCAATCAAACCAATTGCATTACCAGAATCAAAAGTACTACCCGCAACAATTCTTGCGCTGACATATGCACTATCAATAAGATTAATTGTTTGAGCAGTATCAAGTTTAGTATTAGTTAAATTTGTAATAGTAGTAACAAAATTGGCGTCATCACCAATTGCTTCTGCTAATTCATTTAGGGTATTTAATTGGTCGGGAGCTAGCCCAATCACAGAATTAATAGCGCTGTCAATAGCAGCAGTTAATTCCGATTCCATTACTAATTCAACCGGGACGTTTGTTAAATTAGCCCAATCTAAATAATATGAAGCAGATTCGCCATTAAATTCCGCAGCATTAATACCTAAACCATCAATATGGCTTTTGTTGACAAATCGTAGAATTTGGTCATCTAATCGGATACCAACATAATTTGAATCAACCGTTGCCGCAATTAAAGCTGCAATATCACTAGAATCAAAGCCGGATGGTGTTGATGAAATTAATGATACAATTGCATTTGAATCTAAAATTGTTGGAACATTATTTAAATTAGTAAAGTCGGTGTAATACCCACTAGATTCACCGCCCAAAGTTGAAGCATTGCCAGCAGCTGCAGCGGAAATATTACCAGATGGTACACCTACAATTATTTTTGTTATTTTAGTAACCACGTGAATATACCTTTATTTTGTAACTGATGGGTTTACAGACATACGACCTTCAAGTATTCTTTCCACAATCTGTGTATTATCACTATCAAAATATGATAATTCAACATCATATACATATCTACCGGCTTTCAATGCATCGGATTGAGCATTTGAAAGCGACATAGTAATAATTCCAGCGGTAGCCGGTTCTTTTACAACACAGGTCCAATCAGTAGATATTGAGCTGCGATGTGTTTTTTTCATTTTACATGCTATAGCCACATTGGTAAGATTTTTAACAGAGCCATCTATATTATTAGTATGCAGCTCAATTGAAATATCACTCCCTTGGTCAATTTCAATTTCTTCGTATCTAGCCATGTATAGCTCTCCACATTTTTAATTGCGCATTTGATATTATTTATATCTTTTGCTATCAGTAAATATATAAAATATCAGTTTAAGATAAATCAGTTGTAGTTCCATTCGCATTATAACGTGTAATTGTCGTTGAGTCTGCTGCTGCCACATTAGTTGATGGGAAAGATCTACTACCGGGCCAAATTATTCTAACTGTACCATCTCCACCAGGCAATCCTGGCTTGGTGGGGCTATCATCTTCTGGCGCGCCTCCGCCACCGCCATATTCTCCGCCACCGGCCGAAGAACCGTTAGTACCGCCTGACCCACCATTTCCGGGATTGGCAACGCTTCCACCACTGCCATTAGCGCCAGAGCCAAATATACCTACACCGCCACCAGCGTTATCTGGTTGTGTATCGGTTCCAGTACCACCGCCACCGCCACCGCCGCCTCCAGCGCCTGTTTGTCCAGCTGTCATATTCCCAGTACCACCAGCGCCGCCAGTACCGGTGTATCCACCAGCACCACCGCCACCGCCACCGCCAGCATTGTATTGGCCTGCACCGCCATTGCCGCCATTACCACCAGATTGTCCGGAAATACTACGATATGAAGCGCCAGCCCCACCGTTACCGCCTGTTCCGGCCGGCGAGCTATTTGCGCCAGTACCCCGTAAACCACCTTGCGCCGCTAAAATATATTCAAGCGGGGAGTCTATCCGAATATAAGATTCTACTCCGTATCCACCATTACCGCCATTAGCTGTTCCACCTACCCCACCAAGGCCAGGACGAACCCGATATGTGGTGCCCGCTGTGACAGCATAATTGTTTACATATGATAACCCACCGCCGCCTCCGCCGCCACCAGAATAATTGCTGCCAGAACCACCAGCACCACCGCCACCGCCAACAGCAATCATACTAATAGATGTAACACCCTCCGGAACTGTCCAAGTATATGCGCCAGTTCTTGCTACAAACCGAGCCTCACCAGTAGAAGATTCTCCTTGACCAGGATCGCCACTACCGCCACCACCACCTGCTGCTGGAGGAGTATACGTTGTTGATGTTGAAGCAGAGGTTGAATAGGTTTCAGTAGTAAAATCATTACTAGTAGAAATATTAGTAGCTGGCCACGAACGAGACGTATTACCATCCCCATCAGTCCAATATATTCTTACAACACCACCACCGCCGCTGCCTTCATAATAATTATATGTACTATTAATTGATGGAACATCATCATCGTCTAAACCACCACCGCCGCCGCCATATAAACCGCCTCTACCATAACTTCGGGAGGGGCCGCCGCCAGATCCGCCGCCGGCTCTTCCTGCATCAGTGTTAACACCAGTTTGGCCAAGACCAGTTATATATGAACCATTCCTACCAGTAGCGGCAAGACCCTCAGTACCATTAACACCGGCACCACCACCAGCATTATGCATAAAAGTAAAAGTTGAACCATTATATGGATCATATTGTCCTCCGCCGCCGCCGCCTCGAGTGCCATCACCACCATTTTGATAGGCGGTGCTATTTCCGTTACCACCATAGCCAATTGTATTACTAACAATTGCTGCTCCACCAGCGCCACCGCCGCCGCCGCCATAGCCATAATCTGCATCAAGGCGCCCAGTGCCGCCATCGCCCCCGTAACCTCTAAAATCAGCATTCGCAAATGTAATAGGATTGCCGCCCGCTCCTCCGGAACTACCACCAGATCCACCACCAGCCCCGCCACCAACTTTGCGAATTATTGTAGTAGCATCAGTAACAACATTAACAGAAGAAATAATGCTGTCTCCGCCATTTTCGCCTGTTGTTGCTGAGCTAAGGTCTAATCCAGCACCATTTCCACCAGCACCAACTTCTATTTTTAAAACATCTCCGGGTGTCACACTTATATAAGACGTATCTGGGGTAGCTATAAATGCGCCACCGCCACCGCCGCCACCGCCCCAAAAATCATTTTTATTGGAACCAGCGCCACCGCCGCCGCCAACTAATATAACACCAATATTAGTTACGCCAGCTGGCACATCCCAATAATGATCGGAACCCGTATAAGTAAAAATTACACTACCAGGATTTACCCCACTACCCGAACCACGGAAATCACCAAGGTCTATTGTACCTGAGGTGGGAATAGCCGCATTATTTGATTGTGTGGCATCTACCTCGCCCCCACCTTTGTAATATTCAGAAAGAGAAATCGGGGCAGTGCCGCCATGTTCTGCTTGTATAGCTTGTAAACTAATTGGTCCGGTGAGTGGAAGTACCATTATTTAATTCTTATTTTGTAATTGAATTTCAAGAGCTTCAACTTTTTGGGTTAGCTCTTTAATAGCTTCAATGTATATAGAATGGAGTGCATCATAATTAACGGTTTTATATTCTGCGCCGGTATTTTTATTAATATTTTCAAAAACTGCCTCGGGTAATACTGTTTCAACATCTTGCGCAATAACTCCAGCCGATTTAATTCCGCTCGATATCCATTCAAAATTAACACCATTTAAGTGTTTAATTTTTTCAAGTGGAGCTTCAATATTAATTATATTTTGTTTTAGCCTTTGATCCGATACAAATGTTGCTTGATAGGCAGTAATATTACCATCTGCTTGAAAATGGCCAGATGAAATGTCAAAAGCAAATCTTACTGTATTGGCATTATTTCCATCTCTAATAAAGAAATCGCCAGAGTTAACATCCATAACTAAATTTGAAGCTGAAAGTAATTCTACATTGCCCAAATTTAATGTTTGATTAGTTGGAATTGTTGCGCCAGCATTAAATGTTTGTAAACCAGTCCAGGTATTCGCCCCAAGTGTTATATCAGACGTACCAGCGCCGATGAGTGATCGTATTTCTGATGCAGTCACGCCAGTAGCTAAAGTAGGAGTTCCACTATTTCTATTAATAGCCGGTTCATCTGGGATTGTTGGCAGATTACTTAAATCATTATAATTTCCGCTAAAGCCTAATGGGGCATCCGTAAATGTGAAATTGCCACTACCATCAGTTGTTAATATTTGTCCATTAGTACCATCAGAAATACCCAAATCGGTTAAATCTGATGGAATTGTTGGTAAATCAGTTAAATCATTATAACTAATTATTCCAACCGAAGTAATGTAGCCAGCATCATTTGTGAAGTCTGATACATTAGTCGGTGCATCGGTTAGGCTAGAATAAGCAAAGTCTTGAGCTGTCTGATTTGTTTGAATATATGTAGCGTCAACTACATTGGTAATATCGGCGGAATCAAGAACATTTGGCGTTCCGGTTAAAGAGCTATATGCACCATCAAACAATGTTGGTAAATCAGCTAAATTATTATAACTAATTATTCCAACCGAAGTAATGTAGCCAGCATCATTTGTGAAGTTCGATACATTAGTCGGTGAACCAGTTAACGATGCATAAGCAAAATCTTGAGCTGTTTGATTGGCCTGAATATATGTAGCATCAATTACATTAGTAATATCGGCGGAATCTAGTATATTTGGCAACCCGCTTAATGAAGAATATGCACCATCAAACAATGTTGGCAACCCGCTTAATGAAGAATATGCACCATCAAACAATGTTGGTAAATTACTTAAATCATTATAATTTCCGCTAAAGCCTTGAATTGCATTTATAGCAGAAAGTAAATCGGCATCTCCGCTTTCTAAAGCTACTGCTAATTCGTTTAATGTATCAAATGCCGGGCCGGCCCCATTAATTAAATTCGCAATTTGAGTATCAACATAAGATACTCGAGCAATAGTATTTGAAATAGAACTAGAATCTAGACTTAATGCGCCGCCATTTATATCAGCAAATCCAAAATTACCAGCAGCTGCATTATAACTTAATGTTGCAACGGTGGTTCGTTCGGTACCTTCGCCAGAAGTAAAGTTAATAGTTTGTGAATTAATAAACAAATCTGCAGCATGTATTGCATTAAATCTATGTGAGGAATCTCCTAGCGAAATACCTTTATCTACTGACGGAATAATATTAGATGTTAAATTACCATTAAGAAGAGCCGCAACATTATTATCACCATAACCAGCTGGTAATGTCGAATTTGTCCAATATTGCTCAGCATTATTCCATGTAAGAACTTGACCATCACTTGGGGTTAATGCATCATTTACATCACCAATATCTGATAAAGATGCACTATCAAGAGCGTTTCTGGCCGCTATTGTAAGATCTAATCTACGCGGAGCATTTGGACTATCTTGCTCAAAAATATCACCAAGTGATAAAACAAGGGATCCGCTGAATGCATCAAGAAAATCTGAATCAAATCGCGATCTATTATAATAAAGTCTAGCACTGCTACCTTCATTTAAATCATTTGTGCTTTTTGTATTAAAGTCCGAATCAAATCGCAATTTTTTATAATAAAAATTATCATCTGTTTCAGCTAAATTATCTGTAGTCTTAAGATTAAAATATGCATTAAATCCGGTTTGAGTGAGATATCTATTAACAGATCCTTCAGCTAAATCATCTGTAGTCTTAAGATCTAATGCACTATTAAGAGATCCGCTGAATGCATCGAGAAAATCCGAATCAAATCGCGATCTATTATAATAAAGTCTAGCCCTACTACCTTCATTTAAATCATTTGTGCTTTTTGTATTAAAGTCTGAATCAAATCTAATACTTTTATAATAAAAATTATCATCTGTTTCGGCTAGATTGTCAGTAGTCTTAAGATTAAAATATGCATTAAATCCGGTTTGAGTGAGATATCTATTAACAGATCCTTCAGCTAAATCATCTGTAGTAACAAGTTCTAGTGCACTATTAAAAGCGGAATCAAAGCCAGAATCAAAAGCGGTATTAAACGCAGCGGCAAAACTAGCATTAAATCCAGAATCAAATAAAACCGGAAAGTCGCTATCAATTGCAGATTTAAAGGCAGCGTCAAATACTGGCTGGAAATCTGCATTAAATGCTGAATCAAAATGACTTTGAAACTCACCTTCCCGAATATAATCTGCTTGACTTTGGCTATAAGCAGTATTCCAATTAGTAACATCGTCGTCAGTAGCAGAGATAATAGTTGGGGCAATATTATCGGTCATCCAGCTATCAATTTCGGTATTAATTGATACAGCACTAAGATAGCCAGCAGTAGAATGATCACCCCATCCATATGCAGTATTCCAATTAGTAACATCGGCATTAGTAGCAGATATGATATTAGCTACAAGCGCGGAGGATAACCAACTATCTGCTAATTCATCAGTATGTAAATTGTCAATTGATGCACTGGTTAAATATCCGGCAGAAGCATGGTCTCCCCATCCAAAAGCGGTATCCCAACTAGTACCATCAGCTGTTGCTAATTGTTGTACAAATGTTAAATCCGAAAATTCAGATAATGTTGCTAAATTATCAATATCTCCTGATGTTATATTAGCGGCAGCATGTGCTGAAAATATTGGATCGGTTTCGGTAGTAATAAAATCAGCAATATCCGCAGCGGTAAGGAAGGCATCAATATCAGCTGAAGGTGAAAATGTAAATATTCCATTAGAATAAGTTAACTTCCCACCCGGATATCCTGCTGCACTGGAATCTTCTTGAACAACCGAAAGATAATTATTAACTCGAGCATCGGTATAATATAAATTATTAGGACCTTCTGCTATTGAGTCGCTAGTAAACGCTAGTTGTAAGCCTTCTTCAGAATCAAAATTAAATCCTTGAATAATAATATTAGCAGAAATTTCATATTGAAAAGCCGGTAGGTTTTGTCTAAAGGCAGAATCAAATCTTTCATCTGTCCAATAATAATTTAAATTGCCTTCCCTTAAATCATCAGTGTGTCTATGATGCTCCGATATAAGTTGCGGCTGCGGAAGATATCTATCAATATACCAAGTTTTTCTTAAAACCGGATTATGATAAAATCTACCGGCTTGATATTCGGAATCACCGCCAAAATATTCACTATTATAGGTATTATCAATTAAATACGGATCCGGATCATTTGCGGCATTTTTATAATATGCTATTCCAGGATGATTATCAATTTCTGTAAAATAAATAATTCTATTTAAACTGTCGTATTGTTCAAATAATGTTGCGCCAGGATCATAATCGGTATTAAAATCATTAGCATAATTGGCTTCAGCAATGCCCAGATCATTTGCAGTATGGGCATATCGACCAATTCTCATTAAATTTAATTCTAATTTTCTATCAGTAGAATTAAATTTAATATCTTGATATAAATCTATTGCTGCACTTAAAGAAGAATCCCAATCAGAATCAAATTGAATATAATTACCGCTATAACCTAATTCTGTTATTGAATTTGTTTCAATGCCAGCGCTATCATATAGATATAATCCAGTTTGCGTTAATAATACAATAGTATCGCCATCGCTATCTTGAATAGTAAATCCAGTATCATCAACTCGAGTATGGCCAGCATCACCTGCTTTTACTGTCTCAATAGTAAGCCCAGTATCATCAAGTTGAATATTATCGCCCAAATCAATACCAGCATTACCAGTTAATGTGAGCCCAACCGAATCAATAAGAACATTACCCACCAAAACCGAACCAGCAGTGATACCGCCCGTAACATCAAGACTATTTGTATCAATACCAGTTGAATCAACAGATGTGTTTTCAATAGTTAATACATTCGAAGTTATTCCTGTTGAATCAACAGACGTGTTTTCAATAGTTAATGCATTGGAAGTTATTCCCATTGCATTTATTGTAGTATCATTTAAAATATTTAATTGTTTATTTACTTCCCATGCATCTGGAAGTGAAGCATAAATTATATGCGGTTTAACTAAATTTGCGCTATCATAAAAAGAACCACCAATAGTAAGCCCTGCGCCATTTGCAGAAAAATAATCTACGGCAGAATCAGCCAATACAATATTTTTATCATTAATAGTAACTGTTTGGCTATTGATAGTTGTTTCTGTTCCCTGAATTTGCAAATTGCCATAAATTTGAACATTACCGCTAACATCTAAATTATCATTAATAATTAAAGGGTTGCCACCAATAGGAGATCTTAAGTCCCCAGCTATAATAACATCACTATTAAATGTTGCGGAATCCTGAACCGCTAATGGACCAACAATTGTAACATCACTATTAAATGTTGCGGAATCCTGAACCGCTAATGGACCAACAATTGTAACATCACTATTAAATGTGGCAGAATTGCTAGTAATTAAATTTCCATTAATGGTAACAATACCGCCAAGCGGATTTAATTCTATATTTTCATTTTGAGTTATAATAACTGTAGTATCGGAATAATTACGATTATCTAAGCTTATTGTTTTAATAAATGCCATTATACTTCCAAATAACTAATTGTAAGATTTAAAGCAGGATCAGCCGATGCAACAGCTACAATAGAATCTCCGGCGTCTAATACAATCCGTTCAGCATTAAGAGTAAATGTATCGCTTGCCTGAATATTTACAGCCTTTAATATTAAATTTCTATTCGATGCAGATTGACCAGATGGTATTATATAAAGTGTTAATGAAGCAGTAGAAACCGATATATTACAAGAAATAATTGAAATAATTGCATATCGTGTGGCAGCAGGAACAGTTAGCATAGTAGTATTAGAGGTGCTAAGATTATTATTGATAATAGACATTTTTTGTTCCTTAAAAAATTAGACTGTATAGTATGGCACGATTTTTACTAATTAATTCATCTTTTTGGCCATTAGCATGGGAAAAATATAATGATGTGGCGCCATCTCCAATAGAATCCATATACAACCAAGTACCAACATCCGGAATAGGTTTACTTTCATAAGTCTGAAAATGAATTCCTGATCCAATATATTCTTGTACCCGATTATCAGTATAATATAAATTATTACCTTCAACAAGATTAGTAGTAGATTTTGTAGTAAACCTTACATCAAAAGCACTATCTGATCGTGCAGTAGTATAATATAAATTATTACCTTCAGCAAGATCTGTTGTAGTATGATTTGCTAAATCAGTAACTTGACCTTGCACAATAATATTATTTATTATTCCACTTGAGTCGGTTGGTATAAAAAAAGTAACTTGACCATTACTGTCTTTTAAAGTTGGGGAATTGTCACCAATATTAAAATTAAGATTGGCAGAATCTGTTTGTATAACTGGGTCAGCTTCCGTGGCTATTAATGTAACGGCATAAGTAGCAAAATCTATTGCGGAAAGCTTTTTAAACGCAGAAGAATCATTTCCTTCTACGCTAATATCATTAATTAAAATCTCATCGGTAGGTGATAAGTCGACTAAACTTAATTGGGATAAATTTGAAAACCGTGCCATAAAGAACCCTTAGCTTGCTTCAATATATTTATATGTTTTAAGGGCTAAATATATAAATGTTTGAACATCTCTGAGTCATGGGGCTTATTTAATGATGTTGTAAAATGAATTAATTTAATATCTTCATTAAAATTACCGTCTTTTATTAAAGTGCCCGGATACTTTTGGCTAATATATTCATTTTTAGTTGAGTTTTGAGTCCACCGAGTAACCCATGATTTTGGTATAAGTTTAAGATTTAAACGTTCTTTTAATGTATCCTCAACAAAAAACTGTTCACCATTTACCGGGCCAATAGTTGTACCATTTTCAATATAATGTCTTTGCCATTTTTTAGGATCTGCAATAAACTTATCAAAAATAAATTTACATTCTTTAGGATAATATTTATAAAATCCACCATTTAATTGATAATTAGTTTTCTTTGACCACCATGCCGGAATTCCTAAAAATTCGCCAGGTTGAATAGGGTAATCAAATAGTTGAGTATAATCATTTAAAAGAATAGTATCTATATCCATAACAACTATTGGATCATTAGAATTATATGCCATTAAAAACATCTTATTCCATTGCAGTGCAACAGCAGATGATAATGGTTGATGTATCCACTCTACATCATAGTGTTTTAGTTTTTTGTTCAAATATGTTTCATATTCCGGGCCATATTTATTTCCTATTCTAAAAAGGAAAATTTTCACAGGTTTCTACCTTCATATTTTATATCTGGCCAAATTAAATCAAATCGTTTATTAATAGCATGAATCATTTTATATTCTGGATTTATTGCATCATCATCAAGTCTTCCATGCCAAGCGTCAGTAAAAGAAGCATAATCAATAGGCTGAGTTTCTACTAAGTAACTAAATATAGTTTCATTATCAAATGCAAATCTATCATGTAAAGCCTTAGGGAACATTGTAGCGGTATCATCTTGTAATGCTTTCATACAGTCTACCGCGTATTCAAATTGCCCATCCCAATCAAGCTTTTTAATAGCTTCACTACCACCTAACATTGTACCGGTATTAATAGCATTATTTTCCGGGTCAAAGCCTTGAGATAATAATAAAGCATAACAATTCCAATATTTGATAACCGGATTTCGATCACAACTATTATATTTTGTTAAATCGGCATGTTTACCCCACTCGGCCAATTCATTATTGTTTTTAGCATAAATTTTATTTAAATCGTGAGCGTCAAAAACACTTTCTTTAGTCCATGGAATAACATCTAAATCAGCATAAAAAACAGCATCATATTGATCTGCAAGTTTACGCATTAAATGATGTTTATAATAATTCACAATATGGTACATTGGCAAATTATGATAAACTTTTTTACAATAAAGATAATAGTCAATCCATTCTTTATTGTAAGTGTATATAATATAATCAGCATCAATATGATCGGCATATGCCTTCATAGTCCAAATTAAACGATTATTATAAGCATTTAATTTGTCTTTAGTCTCTCCGGCACGATTAACTCTGTGTTTATTTTTTCCAGAATGAACAGAATATCCGGTTTCATCTAATAATTGTTCTGGAATATCAACATGAATTGAATAAATAACTTTTTTCATTCCTTAATTCCTATTGCAAAATACTGATTATACTCTTGCTTACCCATATCATCTTCAAAATTAAATTGCATTGTATCAGTAAAAAGTATAGAAGATAATCCGGTCTGGTTAATTAATTGGTCAACTGAATTAATTAAATTGATATGACCACGTTTTGAACAATCATTACCAGATAAAACACATAGCTTACCAGTCGGAATAATATCTTTCATATAATAACTATGTTCACAACTGGTATTAATCCAAATATCCGCAGATACATCTAATAATTCTCTATCAAAAATAATATTATTCTGGTGATGTTCAAAAATTGGAAAATAAAATCTATTAATATCTCTGGAAAGAATATCGGTGGTAGGATCCATATCATAGGCATTAATATGTTTAGCGCATTTTTCATAGCAAAACGGTACTGAATAAAATCCAATGCCCGAGGAAAGAATATTAACTTTTTTATCAATGAGATCTATTCGATTAGCCCACCATTTTTGAATTTGAAATTCAGTATCACTTATTTGATCCTTTACTTGATCAAAAAACCAAGGGAATTCCCATTTAATACGGTTAAATAATTTACTGTATCTTATAGCATCAGTGGGTTCAATATTATACATACTTAGACTTTTCTTCATTAGATAATCCTTCCAACATATGAATAATTCCGGCTTCTCCGTCTTCAATAGAATTAATTCTTTCGGACGTTATAATACCTTCATCAAAATATTGAAAGTGGTTTTTATTTTTGCTGCTGTTACAAGGACCAAAGTTATGAAACATAAAAGTATCCATTGATGGATAAGTAAAAAATACTTCGTCAGTGTATTGCGCTATATGATTATATATTGGTTTATTTTGGCCGGGTTTCCATAGCATAGTTGAACTATTAAATAATGGGCAACGGGTAATAGAATATTGTCTTTTCCATTCTGAGCCGCTTTCAAAATAAGGATGGTCCCACCAATAATTCCAAACTATATATGGCTTATCAATATTTAAATCTTCAAAAAAATACGCCAAATCGCCAGTGATAAGTGTATCTAAATCTAAATACAAAATTTTGTCATTAGGATTAAATTTTTTATCTAATTCAAAAAGAAGAATTTTCCTATAGTGAGGAATTCCGCCAAAATCATCTCTATGATAATTATTTTGAACCATATCTTTTCGATAGTCTGGTTCATTCGATGCTCTATAATGTTTCCATTTATAATCTTCCCAATCGGATTCTAAATTTTCAAAGCACTCAAATTCAATGTCAACAGAACAATTTTTTTGTACAGAATTATACAGATTTACAATATCTTTATCTCCATATCCACTACCCCATTTAGTGCATATAATTCTATTTTTTTGGTTTTGCATACTTAGATTTCTTTTCAATAAATGGTGGACAAACTTGCCATCGGTTTAATGATAACTGAACATAATCCCAACTAGCATCGGGATTCTGATAATGACATATTTTTATTAAAGTCATTGCCCCACCAGCCCAGACCATACTATATGTTATAATTGCAAGCGTCCATACTTTAATCATGTTAAAATAATTTTATTCTTTAATTTAATAGGTTCACCTGCCATATTTTTTATAATGGCATTACTATTATTAGAATACCAATCAACAGCTAAAGGGGGCAAAAAATTAAAAAATTCTTTTACTCCGAATCTATACCATACATAAGCATCAACTCTGCGATAAGTAAAAAATATTTCATCTTTATACTGATTAACTAAATCATATACTGGTTTTAATTGACCTTTTTTCCAGACAGTAACAGATGTATTGATCGGAGTAATATTCTGATTAATAAAATCTTTTATTAATCTATTTTTATCTGTTTTTTCCATATTATAATCATATTGTACCCAAGGTTTATCAAAATTTAAAGTTGTAAAATATTTTAAATCCGCGGTGATTAACATATCTATATCCATCATAATGATAGTATCATTATCATCTGCGAAATCATCTAAACCAAAGGGATACATTTTTCTATAAAGAGGAATACCTCCTAAATTATAATGGTGATAACCATTTTGAAAACCTTCACCTTGTACAACAGATGGATTACCCTCTCCTCGAAACCATTTCTTGCTATAATGCTCCCAATCGGTATGGCAATCTCTAATAACTGTTAAGTCCCAATCAACAGTAGTGTATTTTGCAATACTTTCTTTAAGTTTGTCTATGTATTCCTCTCCATACATATCCCCCCATTTAGAAACAATAATTCGCAACATTACCAGGCTACAATATAGTAATTATTATTTAATTTACGAACATCTGGATTAAACTGCTCAAATGCTTTTTCTAATTGTTCTTTAGTATACCTATAATAAGTGTCAATAATACCATCAACATAATTTTCATCATAAAAAACAAAAAAAGCATGCTTACAATTCATATGGTTGTAATGTTGCAAAAGTGTATCAATACCTAAATAATTAGCTGTTCCAAATATACTTACCAAAATATCAGCATTAGTATCGATCATCTTATTACAATCATGATGAGTAAAGCTATAATCTGGAAATTTTATTTTTGCATTATCTAGCATACCTTGGGATATATCATACCCCTCAAAATTATTTGGATTTGGCATATCAAGGATAGGAATGTCTTGACCAGATCCACATCCCAAAGATACTATTTTTCCAGACAAATTTAACATTGACCAATACTGCCATGCGTCTTTTTCGTCTTTCATGTAAATATTATTTTCCCAACCGCCATTAACATATTTTTCTTCGTACCAAACTGCAGCATCATCATATGCTTTGTCTATATTAGTTATATTTACCATCCTATATTCCCATATTTTATCATTGCGTCTTTTGTCATTTCATCAAGATTAGTACCAACCTTTGATGAAAGTTGTTCCCACCCCCATTTTAATTCACAGCACCCCATACAATCATTACACGGAATTTCTGCATGAATATTACACGAAATTGTTTGTTGATAAATTTGTTCAAAATTGTTTCTTACTCCTATATCCAGTACATGATATTTTTCTAAATGTTCAAATGGATTTTTTAAAAATTTATCGTTGGTCACCCAAGGTCTTTTAGCTATTCCTTTTTGTTTCACATCCCATCTAGGAAACCATTGTGGATGAGGTGGAAGAATATTTCCGCAATAAAGTTCTTCGCAATCAGTAGTATCTCGTATTTCTTGAAATGCTTTACATAATCTAGGATAATGGGCATGCATAGGCCAATTCCATCTAGACTTGCCAACAATTTCAAGTTCTAGTGGAATTTCAAGTTGATCTAAAATTTTTTGTATTGTGGGTTTTGCTGGGTTTTCACTTGTTTGAACATTAAAAAGTCTTATATTAATATCTTTAAAGTTATCCCAAATAAGTTTTAAAAGGGTAGTACTATCCACACCAGATGAAACTAAAATTCCTATCTTAGAAGCAGGATTTAAATCAATTACTCTTTCATCCCATGTAGGGCCAGTTAAAAATTTCATAATTCTTCTTTCATTATATAACTTATTATATCATAAGAAAGTACAATAGTAAATGCTAAAATGTTAATTTTTTTATATTTAGGGGGTTGACAAATTGTCAAAACGAGTGTATAATAAAGAGTAGCTTTTATGAAAGGGGAGATACATTATGTAGTACCAATTACCAAATATTTTGTTTCATCTCCAAAAGATTTTTCCCCAGAATAATTAATATTAATTAACCCGCTTTTTTCTATGAAATCTTCCAGGCTATTCGATACATTAATATTTCCTCTTTTAAAGGAAGAAGATCCCATAAAACAGTATACGGTATTAGCTGGATAATTTGTAATATCTATATAATTTTTCATATAAAACATAGATTCACAGGAATAATTTATAACAACTCCATTATATAAATCATTGCGTACATATTCATAATCTAAAAATACATCTAAACATTTTTGTGAAATTAATTTTTCTTCGCGTATTTTTTTTAATGCATGCCAATTCAACGATAATGCTTCTTTATCTAAATCATAATATACAATATTATCTATATTCATTATCTTTAAAAAATAATCATTAAACATTACAAAGCCTGCACCAATAATATTTGCGGTGCGCTGTTCTTTATAAATTTTATTATATTCTTCAGCTAACCAAAACTTTGCTTGTAATGCTTGGGGCTTAATTGAATCATAAAAATCTTTTTTTCTATAAGGCATGTTAGAATCAATATATGCTAAACATGATATTAAGCTATCATTTAATTCAAACATATTTTATTCTTTTCATTCATAGAAAGGCCTGCTAATGTATGGATTTTAGTATTATTTGTCATATAACTTGGGTCTGACACTACAATGTCTTTATCAAAATGATTAAAAAAATTTCTATCATCTTTACTATATGCCATTGGACCAAATCTATGAAATAACCAATTATCATTTACTCCGTATTGAAAAAATGATGCTTCTATTTTGACTGGATTTGTAAGCTGATTAAATATTTTTCTACATTGCCCGGGTTTCCATACCATAACAGAACTATTGAAATATGGACAACTTCTTAAATTATATAATCTTTTCCATTTACTATCTTTATTAAACTGCCAGCTGCGTGCAATCCAAGGTTTAGAATTATCTAAATCGAAAAAATATGATAGATCGTTTGTAATAAGTGTATCTAAATCAACATATAATATAGTGTCATCTTTATCAAAATATCTATCATCGTCGTCTCGCATGAATAAAATAAATTTACGAAAGTGTGCAAGACCACCGGCATCTTCACGAACATATGTATCGGATGAATTTTCGGTTATAGATGAGTCTACGTCCAAATCACCTCTATAATATTTTTTTTGTAAAGATTGCATTTGATCAAAGGCAGCGCCTTCATGACAGCCTTGTACCGTCATAAAGTCAAAATCTACTGAACAATTTTTATTGATTTGATCATATAATCGATCTACATGCTCTTGAGTATATCTATCACCCCATTGCAAGTAAACAATTTTATTTTTACTCATAATTTAATCCAAGTATTGCATAATTGATACAAGATGCATCAAATCTTTACTTTCTTCAATATCTCTTTTTAATCCAGAATTAATTATTTTTTCATTTTTAAATAATTTTACTTTTAATGGAAAAATAATACCTTCATCATATCGATTATCCATTAGCATTTGTATGGCATCATTTACTGCTTGTACTTCAACTTGCCTGTTCTTTTTTTGTCTTGGAATATAAGCAGGTTTAACCGGTGCCTCATCTGGAACTATCTCAATAATTTCAGCTGTATTATTAATAATTTCAATATTTTTAATTGATTCTTTACTAATTTTTGCAATAGGAATAGATTCTGAAATATGCACAGTTGGCTTATTATATGTGGCCTTTTCAATATCTTCAAGAGATACTAATTCCATTAAAGCTTTAAAATCTGGATGCTCATGATCCACATCAATAAGATATGATGAATCTTTATTGTTTGATTCATATATAATTTCTATTAAAGTATTTTTTGGAGGATTAATAAATTTCGCGGTTTTAAAACCATTAACAAATGTCGTCATATTTCATTCTATCCTTTTTTGATCCTTAAATTATATATGTTCGCTGTTGTGACAGGTCCAGCCGGAACTTGCTGAACAATATCATAATCGTAATCTCCGGGAATACAGAGATCAGCAATTGCCCAATCTTTAAACCCAGAACCCGAATACACTGTATTTGACATAGCACTACCTCTTGTATTGCCATCTGTATATGAATATCTAATTAATCCGGCTGAATTTGCAGAAGCAGTATATCTAATACTTTTTTCTAATAGTGTATTTAATTCGTTAGCTCCATAAATTTTTAAATTATTATTATCAGTAATATAAAGCGGATAAGAAATTGGTGCTAAAATTCCAGCATTTGCATCTATTCGGTGCAAATAAAATTGTTGAATTTGAATTGGTCTATCGTTTTCATATGGCCCGCAATATTCATAATCGTATTCATAATCGTAATCATAATCGTAATCATAATCGTCATTTCGGAAATAATTAAGGTCAGCTCGAGTATCTATGTAAATAGGTAGAGGGTCAACTAAAGTTGCACCAGCAACATTATTAGTAGCTGAAATAAAATATGTGCCGGGCTGTTGAGAAGTTGTATTTCCACTTGTTAAAATATCAATTGCTGGTAAAATAATTGTATCATAAAAATCAATATCTGTCATTGCAGCAATATCACCACTATTATTTAAATAGACTGGATATTCTTTAAGTGACGCGTTATTAACTGCTAATTCACTTTGTACTGTTTGATTAATATTAGAAAATTCTATGGTTTTTATTGTAACCGGTGGTGCACCATCAGAATCTGCAGCATACCCATTTACTATTGATCTTGTATCGTATATTGAACCTAAATTACCACCTGTACCTACACGAGAAAGAACAACTGATGGATTTAAACCATATGTATAGATAGCTTTTAGACGTAAAGCTGTTAACTCTGCATCAGTCATCTGGCGCAGCACGCCACCAGTATTATCATAAGTTAATGGTCTATGTATAGCCACGATCAGCTAACTCCAGAATCAGCATAACCATATATGGATTTAACAACTGTCCCACTTGCATCTAAAATTAATAACCTTTCGGTTCTAGGACCACTCAATGCATAGAGACTATTCAGTGCCGCAACAACATCGCTATCATCACTCCAGGTAAGATTATCTAAATCACCAATATTTTCAGAAATTAAATTAGTTTTACCACGCCATGCAGCAATGGTATCACTTAAATCTACGTAATATTTTCTAGCCATTAGTCAATCTTTCTTATTAGCATAGCAAGTAATTCTTTAATTTCGCTTACTTCTGCTCTTAAATCGGTTATTTCATTCTCTTGCATTTTTTTTAATGCTTTAGCTTTTTTAATTTTAGCTATTTCATCATGATAATTTAAATTTAGGATCGCGCCAGTTTTAATATCTTTTACTAATTTTGGTTCGCCTTCTATTTTCAAATACATCTTAAATACCCAATGCAATAAGTCGTAGATCTTTAATAGTTGGCACTTTTGAACTATTATTTGATGTAAATACTATTTTGACTTGAAATTTTGTAAACGCATCCATAGTACCACCATCGCCACCTACAAGATATCTATAATCTCTAAATACCTCTGGATTTTCATCTGAAGCCTGTGGTCCTTCAGGTGTTACTAATGCCCATGCAAAGTCATAAATGTTTTCACTTACTTCGCATGTTCTCCAATATACTTTAAAGTCTGCTCCTCGAGGTTTATTTGCCCCCAATAGGATTTTCAATCCAACAGCATCATTAATTAGTGTTACTGGTTTTGTAACATGTTTTGTTGGTGAACTACCTTCGTTAGGATCAGTTTCATTAATATATTGATGTGGAATATTGAAACCCGCTGAAATAGCATTAGATTGATTTTCAATTCTATTTGAAATTCCTATTATTGAGGCGCGCTGTAAATCAATAACTGGCGCTACAAAATTATTATCGGTAGTCATAGTTGATTGTAAAATTATAGAGCTAGTTCCTAATGTAGTTTCTTTTGCAGTATTGGCTACTACTTTTGGTACATTAAAATAAGTATTTTCTTTGAATTGCAATTGCTCAAATGTTGTATCTTGTTGATATGGCACTTCACTACCAGCAATAGATTTACCAGAAAGGAATTTGCCCTTTAATGTTATATTTGTATATTGTGGCAATAATACTTCAATAGACGGATTAATAACATTAATAATCATATTCTTAGTAGCTTGTACAGTGGTACCACCAGCTGATTTTGTTGATATAGAAGCTGTTGCTACTTGAATATAATATGAATCAATTGCTTCTTGATCATTAAAATTACTTATAGTATGAGTAGTATTTAATTCACTTGCTGGAATACCATTAATAGTCCCGGTAACTCCCGAAATTGTTACTTTATCCCCAATGGTAAATCCATGGTTTTTATGATGCACTAAAATATAATTACTAGCAGCAGTCATTTCAAATGGATCTTTTTCTAATAATTCATTTGGTAAATTACTATTATATAATTGTGCAGTTCCTGTTGTGCCAGAAAATGCGCATCTAAATAATTCCATTTTCAAATCTTGTAACTGTGCTGGTTCCCATGTAGAAGAGTTTTGAGATTTAAAGAACGATCCCAATGTTGGTTGGGTAACAATTCTTCTTGCTGTTGACCCTAATTCAAAATCACCCATATATGATGTCCAAACATTATATTTGGTAGTATCACATATAACCACAATACAATATTCGCTATATGAATCTAAATATAACGGTTCATCAAATTCAAAATCTGTTGCAGCTGTTGCATTTGCTGAAATATTAACTTCGGTTGAATTTTTTGATACAATAGAACCAGGAATAATAACATCAGAAGAGGGCGATCCATTTACCATTGGTCGAACTTGAATTTGAACTGGTAATGTTTCATCTTTGCTTTCAAAGAATAATCTTACTTTCGAAATAAACAATCCTTCAGCATTTTCAATAAAGAATGATTGAGCAATTGGATCTCTTTGTCGAACAGTTTGACGCCCAGTAATTGTTCTATTGGTCTCAACATTTTCACGCTGGGTGATAATTTGTATACTGCGAGTAGATTTTACTGTTCTTTGTTTAGTTTCTAGTAAACCCTTAGCGTCATAATTTGCTACAGCAACTGTTGATGAATTTTGGGGATCATACGAAGTAATATCTAAAAGAGTAAATTCGCGAGTACCTGATCTAAAACTAATGGTTGATGTATTAGGAATAAAGAATGAACCTTGGCATCTACCTTCAGCATCACTGAATAAATTTGACGCAGTCTCTGGATGACCAGTTAATGAATTTTGAGTATTACCATATTCGGTTTTATTTGTTGAAAAGTTTTTAAACGTCTCTTCTTTACACCAGGCACTGACATCAATTCCGTCAAAATATGGAATAATTTTAACATTAGGACGAAGACCTTCTCCCTTAAAGAATACTTTTCTTGATCTAATATATGGTAAAAGCGCAACATCTACCACACGATCCGCAACAACTTCACGAATAGTTTCTGATGATACTACTCTTTGTACTATTGCTGTTGCACTAGTAGTTCTAATTGTGAGTAATTCATTACCCGATCTTTGTGTGCTGGTGGATGATGATGTCGTTCTTGGACTTGTTTCTACAGTATCGCCTCTTTGCAATCCAGAAATTTGTGAACCGCCCCAGGCCCATTGCCATTCATTCCATTGGTCTAATTGTCTACCATTTAACAATGTACCACCACTAATTACTTTATCCGCAAGTCTACGCACATCTTTCCATTCGTCCGAAGCCGGCGAAAGTTTTAAATTACCATTAAATTGGTATGCCGCAAATGGGTTAACGTTTTCTGTTCTTGATGCTTGAAGCTGCGATAAAAATGGTGTATGGGCATACTTGATATAAATGTTATCGCCTTTAAGGATTGTATTTGTTGAATTATCAGAATCATATTGCAAACCAATATTATCGCTATAATATGCTGGCCGCAATTTATAATTTTGTGGATCAATAGATGCTTTAAATTCGGAGTATTTATCATCGGTATGATAAAAGTCTGCAAAGTTATCTACCATATAACCAGATTTTGTTCTATCATTACCAGCAGAATCATAAACTGCCAAATTATTAGTATCTAATTCAAGAAGGCTAAGCGCAGTTGTTTCCTCAAGTCTTTCAATTCTTTTTTCAATACCAGCAATCTCTGACATTGTATAACCCTTAGTGTCAATTTTTGTAACACTAATATCAGTATTATCTAACGTATATGGGTTTAATTTAACTCTATAAAGTTCTAAGCAATTTTCCGGTGTTACTGGGAAATTTGGTGTTAATGATGGTTCACCACTTAAATTGGTAATTTGTCCATTTTCATTAATTACAATTTTATCCCATCTTGATTGATAATAATTAATATCAGCCAATATATTATCGGTATTTTGTGGTAATTCATTAATACGTGATGTATTAGTATTATAATTTCCGTTTATGTCAGCAACTGGTCTAAAATCTAATACATTTCTTAATTGCACTATTGTGCCATCGGCAGTAACATGAGAAGGAATATCGGCATAATCAATCCCGCTATATGAATTAATACTATAAAAATCGCCATTGGTTGAGTGCTGGAAATATTTAACTTTAACATAAACTGTAATTGGATTTGTTTTTCCAGTTTTTAACCGAATTCTACTTGTACCATAGTGAGTATCTCTTTGCCCATTATCGGTAATAAACGATGAGCTAATATCTGGTCCGTTTGCACTATCTTGAGTTATGCTAGTAAATTCAAAAACGTCAGCTACGCCAACACTTCCATATACAATACCAGCAGAATCTGCGGCATTTAAAGTAATAGCTTGTGTTAAATTTGTTAAACTTTTTGTTTTTGCGGTAGCTGATGATTTTGCTACATAGGCCAAAATATTAAAGGTTTGTGTTGCAGCTAATCCAGAAATTATAGCTTGTGAAGTATTACCACCGCTAATTACTACACTTGTATCAATTACACCGTTTACAGAAATAATCCAATCATTTGCATTTGTGAATGATTCATTAACATCACTCAAACTAATAATTGCTTGTCCAGTGGCGTCGGTTGTACCGGTAAATTTTCGCTGGACTTGCATAGAAATATCGGATAATTCTTGCGGCCTTGTTCTAGGTAATGGAAATAATAAATTAGCAAGGTTAGTATTATTTCTTTTAGCAATACCCTCTGATAACTGTATAACACCAAGGAAAGATGCATCAGCTGAAGCAATAGATCTAACATTTCTAAAGCTCTGATTAGTATTCATTTTAAGATCAAAAATATAACATCTATATGTGCCATCACCAACTTTATCAATAGATCTTACTCGAGCAGTACCAATTGCATTTGAAGCAAGCCCATCAACACTCGATACCAAGTTTATTTCTGAATAAAATTCAATATCTGGTACACCAGTTAATTGTGAAATAATTACAAAATCGCCATATTCAACACCGATAGAGCTATTATTTAAAGTTTCGGCTGTTTGTGCCCTATTAACCGTAATAAATGATGGAGTAGGATTTTCTGCTCTATAACCATTCACATAAGCAGTCCCGTTACTTACAGTAAGCTTTAATGTAGAAGATGTTGCTGAGTCATATGCCAAATTAAATGGAGTTACTAAATAATCGCCGGATTCTTCGTTTGTTCTTGTTGCTAATAAATCATTAATTTTATTATATTGGTTAGAGCCAGTATTTAAATTAACAAGATTAGAATTAACAATTTTTCCAAGAGAAACAAATGTTTCTCCATTTACAATATTTGCTTTATCAATTAATATTAATCTAATTCTAAATCTATCAGCACCAGGCGCTGTTAGGTTTGGTACTGCTCCAGTATTATCGAAAAGAGAAGAATCATCATCAGCAGTTACAATATCTTCAATAACTTTATAACCAATTTCTAATGTGGCATTTCTATTATATTTTGAAACAATTAAAGTTTGGGCAGGCGCGTATACAAAAAATCCTTGTGTAAAAAAACTTCCGGCATTAGAAGAAACTTTTACTCCAAGGCCAACAGCTGGATTAGCAATTGTATTTGTTGCTTGTACTGTTAAAATAGTACCAGATGTTTGGCCAACTAAAGTTTCACCTGCCAAAACAGTAATAGGTGAAGCCCCAGAAGTGCCGGATAAACTATTTGTATATCTAACATAAATTGTAGCAGGATCTGCACCAGCAGCTGCTTCAGCAGAAATTAACTGAAATTCAATATTCGAAGTTTGACCTAAAAATTTTTCATTAAGCACAACTGCATCAGGAATGGTGTCTTCTTGTAATTTAATAAATTCTGATTTATCATTAATAAATAAACCACCCGGATTGACCGCTGCACCCTCTTTAAAAATATTTTGACCAAATTTTGTAATTTGATTTTGAAGAATGGTTTGTAACTGTGTTAATTCACGAGCTTGAAGACTTTTGCGCGGATTAAATAAAATTCTTTGAAAACCAGCACTATCACTAAAATCATCGTGATATAGATTTTCAAATGCATTTTCTGAATATGTTATTACCATGGTATCTTATATCTCTTACAATTGGATGATTACTTTAATGTCTTCTGATTGAGATGCACTTCTTTCTACTGCACCTCTATTATCTATATACAAAATATCACCTGTTGTTGGATCAAATTCTCCATCAACCCTCCAGGCTCCCGATGATAACACCCCAACTCCTGGACCATTAATTTCTGTTATATTTTCACCGGCTGTAAATTGCTTAAATCCAGTTTCTTCATTTTGATGGAAATAAATTTTATGTGGAGGAGTATCTGATACTGCGCCATTAACAACCCTATCAATATATGCTTGAGCACCTGATGTTGAGCCTTGTATAGTTTTATCTGGAGAAAAAGCCACAGAAATACTTTGCAATGTCATATGATCCAATGCATTTCCAGTTTCATTAGTAAATAATGTGTTGCTATTTATTAATGTAGGATTTTTAATAAGTCCGACTTGTCTAAAATCTTGCATGGTAATAAAGTCTACATCATCACCTTCAATTTTGCTATTAAACATTAAGCCAGATGCTTTTAAATCTTCTCTTGCGTCTGCTCCAAACCCGGCAGCAGATGAAATTACTGGACGCGCCGCAGCCCCAGATCCACCCCCACCAGTAAATTCTAATGATGTTCCTTCGAGATTCCACATATAATTTAATGTAGAACCCTCATTAACAATTTCTACTTTAGTTACAGTGCCTGCGCTATCAATAGTAGCCGCTAAATGATCACCAGCATCAATTTCATGCCCAGTACCTATAATACTAACAGTAGGGGCAGAAGTATAACCCGATCCACCAGCAGTTACTATTACTTGTGATAGCATATATGAATTTGCGGCTTGCTGAATTTCCCATTGTTTTAATGTTATTCCAGATGCGTCTGAGTCTGGTTGTAATTCTACATTTGACACTGGCATATAACCTGCCGATAAGAAATATTTTGCATTAATTTCTGAAATTGTATAAATAAACTTCCAAACATATCCGTCAGCAGTTTCGAATGGATCATTATTTGAGCCAGTAGGATTTATAACAGATGGTACTAAAGCTCCAGTATTATCACGGCCAGCCCGTAAGCATACGTACACATGATAATTGGCATTCATCACATAATAGGAGCGCGCCGGATATCCTTGCTGGCGGTCGTCCCATGCGGAATAAATTGTGCCGCTAGTCCAATTCTGTCTAGGTACAACGAAAGAAACACCTCTAACTTTTTTAATTGCTTGTAGCGAATTTCTGAATTTTCTTTGTTCATCCATATGATTTTGAGCCACCGGCGCAACGTCTCCGCTATCCCAGTACTCAGATCTACCCACCCCAATATAATAATTATTACTAGCATCAGTAAAATCATCAATAATAGCTTGAAGTATAGTTTTTTTCAAATTGTCAGTAACTGTTGCTGCCATTTTCGTATTTTCCTAAATATTTGATCCGAGGGAAATAATTTTCCAATTACTTCCATCATATACTGCAAGACATGGCAAACCGGTATCGCCATCTGAAACAAAAATTAATGACCCAGTTACGGGTGTACTTGGAAGAGTTGCTACTGTATATGATTCAAGTAATCCACCGCCAAATAATGCAGTAAAATTATTATTACATTTTGACATTGCTGCTCTTAAAGTATCACCAGTTCCATCATTAGCAGATGAACCTATATTAATAATTTCTTGCGCCATTAAAATATCTCTTTTTGAATCTATTTAATTGTATTTATATAAGTTTACAGTTAATTTGAATCATATCTTACGAATTCTTCTTGATCAACTGTTTCATAAGTATTTGATACATTAATACCAAAATTATTGTTTAAACTTTGATCTACTGTTGGTGAGCTTGCATTAGCCAAATCAGAAATTGTTTCATATTCTAATGCTAATTCTGCAATTGTTGCTGCTGCATATTTGCGTACTGTTTCAGTAGAACTTAGCCTTGTGTGAATTATTGGTTTATCAGAATCATTAGCTTCTTTTAAATCATACGATCCAGCATTTTCCAATATTCCGGTACGAACATTAAGTGATAATACATCGCCCGTGTTTGGATCGGCAAGATAATCTGTTGCGCCCATTTTATCAAGCAATGAAATTGAGCTAAATGTAAGTGGCACAACCGATGCTATTTCTGTTATATCAACCACATTAGATGCTGAATCAAAAATTACCTCGATAGCATTAAGATTAGCAACCGCAACATTTGATATTTGAACTTCGGCACCAAGATAAAATCCTGCTGGATGCACAAACTTTTTATATAACCCACCCCATGTTGATATAGAAATAGGAGCTTTAATAAGATGTGATAAAACTTGATATAAACCACCATCTTGTAATACTTTTAATGATTCAATTCCAATTTCTGATTCGTTCAAAATAAACAAATTAGTTTTAGGATATTCAATTTCTACATCAATTCCAAAGAAAGCTCGGAAAAAACCTTCTGCTGAATATAATGATCCTTTAACTCTAAAGAATCTAGCAAAATTTCTAATCACTTCACGAGGATTTTGAAATAATGTATGCGATACACCCATACCTATTTCATAAAATAAGTTATCAATATTTGCAAGACTAGCTGCTTCTATATCTCTAATAGTATATAGATCATCTATCAAATCACCAAAATTTTCAGCACTATCTAAAAAATCATAGTAAGTTTCTAAAAAAAGAATAAAATTTGGGTATTCTTCCGCAAAAAATTCTGGAAGAACCTCTTTTACTAAACTCTTTTTAAAACTAATCGGTAGACGATTAATATCTGATAATGTTTGCGATGGCATTAAATTCTACTTAAAATTTGATTTTTATCTATATTTGAAGAAACTGTAGTTAGAGTATTATCTATTTTCATAGTATAGTTTCTCATTGGTCGTATAGTATTTTGATCCGCAGGTATTACTATTAATTTTAAGTAATTAGTACCATCATATATTGTAGATGGATTGAATGAATATATTACGACTTTACCTGATATGGTATCAATAAATCCACAATTATCTACCAATACTTCACCATCAGTTGCTACTATTTGTAATGTTGAACTATTTAATTTATTTTGAAATCTAGCAAATTTTGCTGATTCTTGTATTTTAAATTCTGTTGAAATAATAGAATAATAATCGTCATCTGGAAGTGCAACTGCAAATGGAAAATATATTTCGTAATTTGCTTTGATATTTATATTGGGCACAAATCTTAATTGATTTTTAATGCGAATAGCTGTTGATAAAATAGCCGGACTTAAATTATCTATTTCAGTTAATAATGTAGATTTTCTAAAAGTTTTTTTAAACCCATTTAATTTTTCATTAAAATGTGAATTAATTTGGCTCAATACATTATTATTTATTGCTGCTGCTGTTGCCGCAGTTTTTTCTGGATTAAATTGAATATCACATTCTATATTAAAATATAATTCTTGGGGATCAACAAATTCTGTTGTAATTGACATCACTGATAAATTCTTTGCAAAATTTTCGGTAATAGAATTTTTTAATGAAATTTTGGTATTCTCGGATGTATTATCTTCAAAATCTATTGACACAAAAACTTTACCATAGTCTATTGGAAAATTATCTTGACCACCCCATGCAGATACATCATCAATCTGAGAAAAATTTGTACGAATTAATGCTTCATAGTCAGAAGCAGTAACAAGTCTCTGCTGAGTTGCAAATGCAATTGGAGCATTTTGTCGTATTGATTCTATGGATTGCTTTTCTCCACCGGAGTGTGATCTAGAACTTAATACTAACGCAAGTGGATAATCAACACCATCAATATTAATCTCATTTGCGGTTGTAAATGTTTTTAATCCATTTGCAACTGCTCCATTTGGCACCATATATGTAATAACTATTTTAGATCCGGCTTCAGGCCTTTTACCAAAGGTAATACCATCCCCAAAATTAATTTCAAAATAGCCATTCGGAGTTTCACGAAGAGTATAATATGTTGATGTAGAATTTACTGTTATTGCTTTATATAGCGGAGTATATGTAGTATATTCTGCGCTTGTTGGCGAGTCAAATACTTTGACTACTGCCGTTGTTGTATCTAAATTTGCTTCAGGAATTACATAAACCTGATTTTCTGCAACTTCGCCCACATAAAATGTTTTGCTATATTCTATTCCTTCAACTGCTTTAACAATCAAAGTTCCTTTTGAATCCGCAAAAGTAAATGTGCCACTTCCATCATCTATTGCGGTATATTTTTCCAAAGTTTTAAATGTGTATGTTATATTGTCTGATACCGCGGTAAAGGTAGTACCAATTGGTAAAGTTATACTTGCAGGCCTAGGGTTTAATCCACCCAAATTCACTGAAACTACTAATTCACAAATTGATGCTGTTTTTGATCTAACATTTACACCCAAAGATTCGGCATGAGAAATAACAGACGCTCTTAGTTGGGCAGAAGATAAAAATGATTCATTTGTAGCAAGGTTTGCAATAAGACCATTGTAATGAGTATTATATGCCAACACATCTAATATATTAGATAGTCCAGCCGCATCAAAATTGTAGTCAGCAAATTCAGGTTTTTGGGCAAAATATGTTTTTAGATTATTGCGTATATTTACAAAATCTAAAGATGTTGACGAAATATTTGTTGCCATTATCTTAGCCTCGACATAGTTGTTTCTACAATTTCAATTTGTTGAGTATTTTTTACCATAAATTCTACTCGTACTCTAACAGTATTTGGGGCAGCTCTGACCATGACATCAAGCAATTCCGCTCGGGGTTCAAAATTTTTAATTGCATCTACCACATATTGATTAATATCATCTTCTAAATCGTCGTCATCTAATTCAAATAATAGGTCTACTAAATTTGCTCCAAAATAATAATTAAACGGACGATCGCCACGATTAGTCATCAATAAATTTTTTATTGATTGCTTCACTGCTGCAGCATCTATTTTTTTATAAACATCCCCACTATTGGGTTTTGCAGAAAATGTTAAATCTAAATCGCTATTAGGTTTATCTACAGCAACAATAATAGAAGGCGTAGATAAACTTGCATCTTCAGTAGATAATATTTTGGTGGCTGCCATTTGTCTTAAAACCCTTTTCTTTTATTTATAGCTATTATCCAACTGATATTGGAATATTTCCATTTCTAGCTATGTTAAAATTGCCGCCTTCATTTTTTGCAGCACTAAAATGCATAGGATCTTTTTTACTATTCCAATCACCGCCCCAACCTAAACCATGTTTTGCAGCAAGTTCTCTAATATTATTAGGCATATCTGTAACCATCCCATTGCCAAATGAAACACCATACTGAACATAATTTTGGGCTGGGTTAATATCAATTGCTGCTCCGTGCGCATGCCAGCTTTTTTTACTTGAATTGGCGATATTTCTATTGCTATAACCATGCAATACTTTAAACTCATAACCAGCTGCTTCTAAATCATTAATTAATCCTTGGAAGTTTGGAACAAATACTTTAGCAATAGATGTTGATAACCCATTCTTTGTTGTAATTTTGCCGAGTGGTCCATTATAAGAATTATCTGCTTGTGTATTTGAATTATTTACCGGCACATTTGGATCAGCTGGGTCATATGACATATCTACTACGCCAACATTTGGGTTAGTGCTAAACTCATTAGTTTGATCAAATTCATCTGATGTTAATAGTATTAAATCGCTCGAGCTCTGTAATATGTCATTGTAATAAGTAGCAACATTCATTTTATAGGTATTAGTATATGATGAATTAATTTCTGGAGTGATCACCGCAATCTGCATATTCATTATACCGCTAGGATCGTAATCATCATATCTTAATTCAAGGGAATCAAAATAGCAAAAATCTTTTATAGCTTCAGCCATTTCAAAAGTTTTTTCATAATTTATTTTACCGGCGGTATCATATACTTCATAAGCAATGGCCCGACCTTCTGTTGATAAATCAATAAATCCATTAGGTGTTAATTTTTCGGATTGAACTGGAATATAAACCCCTTCCGCAACAACAAAATTAATATCATTTAATTTTTTTAATGTTTTAAATGTATTAAATATTTTAGTATGGGGCACAAGATTCTGCGCAATTCTTATTCGTTTTCCCATATCATCAATTTTCTCAATTGATTTTCTATCTCCTAATGACCCCATAAATTTAGAAATAGGAATATTTGTATCTAATTCGGTTTTCTGGGTTATTTCTTTAAAATTTGTAGGATTGAATTCTGGGCTAGGCGCAATGTTTACGGTTCTTGCCACTGCTTTTTCCCGCGGTTGAACTCGACTATATGGGTCAGACATTCCATTAATAGGTTCTGATTCAATTCTTGGTATTGAAACGCTAGTTTGACTCGTACTTCCACTTGGGCTAGTCAATCTAGCAAATTGTGGCGACAAAACACCAAATTCAAATTGTTCTTTTAAAAATTCATTATTAGCTTTATTTAATGGATCCTTTAATTTAGCTCTTACTTCAGAAGTTGTTAAAATTCTATCTGTTACTCCACCAGTAGGTGCAGTTTTTTCAATTGAATTTTTTAATTCTTCTGTGGGGTCAATGCTGATTTTTTTATATCCAAGCGATGAATTTTCAACATATTGCTCCATATTAGTAGCTGTCGGTTTTGCTGATTGTGCATTGTTTCGTTGTACATTATTAATTCTAACCGATGCACCGCCGCCGCCTAAACCGGCCGATACATTTGCACTCACGGCTCTTAAAGCATCACCAGACAAGTCTCCAAAGAAAGTATCCGCAAACATTGCTTTAGCAGAAACTGTTTCGGCATGAACTGTTTTTTCTGTATAGGAATTAAAATTATACATGTAAATGCCTTGGCCACCAATAGTTCCGGTGCTGCCAATAACAGACATGTCCTGCGCCGCAATATTCATATTTGGTGCAGTTTGAATAAATTCATTTGCGGCAGTAATATACAAATTATCACCAGCATGTACTTCTATTTTATCCTCCGATCTTAAAGTATATTTACCCTTTACCGAATCAATAACTGTACCAAGTGTTGTTGAAACATAATTTCCAATATTAGTAATGTTTTTACTTTTTTGAACAATCTCTTGCCAATGTCCAACAATTTTTTTACGATAATCGCCTAAAACATTAATCATCCAGCTTCCACCAACTCTTAAATAAAAGTCGCCGCCAACATCCATATCTAAATCGCCGGAAACATTTAAGCTAAGGTTTCCATAATAAGTTAAATGACCATCACCTTCAACAGCCATATAATAATTATCATCTACTATTTCAACTCTATTGCCTTTAGAATTTATTAAAATTGTGCCATCTGGTTTAATATCAATACCGGCACCAATTGTATGTTTTAGCAATATTCTTTCATTGGCTAATGTGTCATTAAATTCAAAAACATGTCCTGCTGGTGTTTCATGAACATCATTTAAAGGATATTGGGCAGACAGCGGCGCATTTAGATCTAAATCTACAAATGGAATTCCATTTGATATATCTAATTTATGGAATTTAGCATTTCTTGCAGCCAAATTAACAGAACTTTGATGCCAATATTCTGGTTTAGGGTATGTACCTGAACCTTCTACAAACCCATTAGAGTTTGACATTATTTGGCTTTCGCTTATAATTGCTTCTTCTTTTTCAAAATTTGTTGTCATGATATATCTCCCAAAATTTGAGCTGTTGTAGGAGCACCTTTTGTTGGATCGAATTTATTTTTTCTTTTAAACATTGAAGGCAACCATTCTTCTGGCCAATCGGGATCTTGTTGAGTGCTTGGTTTCATATCCATATGTCCATAAATTTCTCCGGCATCCCATACACTATAAAAGCATTCAGCAATTAATTTAAAAGTTTTTGCTTGAGCATCACTATACCACCGTCCGCCGTATGGATAGCCCTGCGTACTAAATTTTTCGCCTAATTCGCTTTGCCAATATTCTCGAGTAAGTCCTATGCCCCCGACGCCAGCAACGCCTATTGTTCGCTGATCCATATCTTTCACATGATTACCTACTATATTTACTGGTCGACCCCTTTGAATTCTACCATCAGATAAAATAATATAATGATATCCAATACCAGAATAATTATATGGCGGGTCCATATGCATATCATGTATATGTTGGGCAGTAATCACTGAATCATTTTTAAAATGACCTGTCCAATGATTTACCAATGCTGTAATTTCACGATTTTCTTTTGCAAAATTAAAATCTGCTATAAGTTCTTCTTTACCAGCAACAATAGGAAATCTATATGGCATATTGGCAGACTTAGTACTGGTTTGATATCCAGCAAATTTTTGCGAGGTGGTAATCGGTGCTGTACTTATTGCTGGATTCGGAATTGAATTGCCATTTGTAGTATTAGCAGTAATACTAGTATCTATTCCAGCAACAGCTTCTTCAATTTCTTTAATTTTTGCGTCACTGCGTTCATTTAATGGTAATGCTTCTATAATTTTATTAATAGCCGTATTCTTATCGCCATTTATAACTAGCGGAATAATTTTAGATTTTACTTCATCATTTAAGTTTAAAAAAGATATAGCATTTTCAATTTCATTATTTTTTGATGATGAATAAGTTGCTAAGAATCCAGCACTTTCTGTTAAATTTTTATAATTGTTATTAACTGATCCTAAAATAGAATTAAGTATGGCTAAGCGAGACTGAGTTAACGCATTAGTAGCACCGGGCATAGCAGCATTATAATTAGAAGTAATAAATGTTTCGCTTGCTTGTGCATTTGTTTCAATTGGAATAAACGGAGAAATTATATTAAACGGTACCTTTGTATTTGTTACTTGACTTAGTGCATTAGCCATTGCAAAGGGTTTACCTAAAGTAAGAATGAAATTATTTTCGCCATCTCCTACCAGGGAAGATGAGGTCATTTTAGTAATATCTTGTTTTTCACTTGTTGCACTTCTTAATATATTTTCATAGCCAGGTACAGCTGGTGTAAATTCTACAACTTTTGCATCCGGTATACTTATATTTTTTGATTTAATTTCTGGTAAGGATTGAGTATTGTTTAAGATACCGTTTACCACTAATCCTATTTCATTAAAAACTTCATCTTCTAAATTTTTTAATCCATAAACACCCTTTGCTACATTAATAATAGGGGTATCGCCTGGAAATCTTGCTGCCAAATTTCCAAGTAATTGTGAAATAGTACTCATTATCCGTAACTCCTCAATGTCTCTTCAGCAAAATTAATTCTTTTTTGCAATGATGGCGAGGTATACACTCCATTAACTATTTTATTTGCAGGTCTCTCATAATATCTCGAGACAGTATATGCCGCTTCTTTTGCCGTTTTAGCATTTAACAGACGATTATTTGCGCTTCTTTCTTTTCCCTGCAATTCATGCAAAGTAAATGCTAATTGCGTATTAAGGGCTCTATGATCACTACCTTTTTGTCGAGCAAATTCTTTTAAGTCCGTAAGTCTTCCTGCTCGCCATTGAGCCAATCCTTCGGCCGGCATCCCTACATCATTAGGATTATATGCTTTAGGATTTAAAGCCGATTCTGCATAAAAGTTACCAACTATGCCGGCAGACTGTGCTGGTGAATAACCGGCGTTAACAAAGTAATTAAATATTTTTTCTGAATTATTATTACCAACTAAATTCTCATCTATTTCGGTATCTGATTGTGTTGTTTGGTTGCCAAGTAGAGATGGTGAACTAGCTGGTGAGCTAATCGGAGAACTTGTTTGGGTTTGAGCCGGCAATGCTGCTTCAGCAGCTGCTTGTATTTCGGAAGGAGACTCTATTGTTAGCACCGGCCCCAATATAAGAGGAATTTGCGATGCTTCTCCATCTAAAAAGAAACCAAATACTTGAGCGCCGGGCAGCATTCTTGGCATATCGCCTAAACCAGAAATACCGCTTGAGTTTGCTGGCATTACACACTGTGCCCATGGCAGATACTCATTCGGAACTTTAGCCGAATTATTAGTATGCAATCCATGAATTCTAACTTTAAATCGGCCAATTTCAAGAGGATCATCGTTATCGACAATTTTCCCAAAAAACCAATTTGCACTTGCTCCACCAAGCTGATCAGATATAGTTTTCAAAATTCCACCGTTTGACTTAGAATGTTTCCGTAAGTGCTTAATTTGCCTAATGTATGATTGACTCTGTACTCTTCATCTGAAAAAGTATGCCGTGTAGCGTATATTAAATATTCGCCGGATCGCTTAGTATCAAAAAGCTGATAATTTTTATTAATATATTCTCTATCATCATTATTTCGCAAAAATTTAATAACAATTTTATTCCCAATTGTTAAATTCGCGCCTTTTCGTAAAAAATGTAAACCAGCAATGGTTACTGACATTTGAGGTTTTAAAATCCATTCTCTTAAAGCTTTTCCTATTACTTTTAATTTATGCATTGTTGGGTTAGGCTCTTCATAATAATTTACCCGAAACGGTGAATTTTTTTCAAAATGCATTTGAGACGGCGCAAGTTGAAAAAAATCCGTAGCTGCATGATCACTAATAATTTTATTATTAATTTTTGTTTCATTATCTAATAAAAAAGTTGACTCTGCCTCGGGTAAAATATTTCGAGAAAGTAAATCTTGGTATTTTTCTTTCATTTTAAAATCTATAGGAGTATTTTTTCCGGTAAGTGGATCATAAAAATCCCATTGAGAATTAACTAACCCCTTAATTGCAAAATACAAATGATTTTCACTATTCAAGGTTTCATAACTTGTAATCGCCCTCCCCTGCTCAAAAATATCTTTATTTTGAGTAGCGTCAGTAATCATTGCCTGAGAATACCAATATTCATTCCCAGGGCCTGCATTTTGCGCGGGGGTATTTAATAAATTTTCCAAATCAACAAATCGTATAATATCATCGGCAAGACTCGACCACATATAAAAGGGAGAACCCGTTTCAGTATTACATCTATCTTTTATCCAATTACAAACTTTTAATGCCGGTGTTCCGGGCGCAACAATTTTCATTTTTTCTGCAATAAACGGCTCAGCATTTTTGCCAATTTTTATTTCTCGATTAAGCTCATTATTCATTATTTTTTCAATAATTTTAAATGGTTCATCTTCATAACCACCGTCAATACTATTTATGGACGACAAATATGCATGCTCTTCAACCAAATGTATTGCATGTAGCTCGGTTTCATCATTCGATTTTTTTGAAAGAGTAATTTCACTGATTCTAAACACTTTTGTAATTGCATTTGCGTTTGCATTTTCTGTTGTACTAACTGTAACTGTAACTCTTTCAGTACCAAGTAAATTCATTTCGCTACTAAGATTGCTATTATCCATAAACAATAATGAAGCGGTTAAATATGGCTTATCAATATGTTCAAAAATATCCAATTGCAACGTCATATATGTAATGTCCCAAGCTTCTATTGAGGCCACAACACCAGTATCAAATCTTTCAGATTGAATTTCTATTTTTTTAAAATAATAATCATGTGGATTTTTTGCCGACATATTAACGGCCCGCCATCGAAGTTTTAAATATAGAATCTACAAATTGAATAGTATCTGGTTTAATCACTTTAATTATTTTTAATTTTTCATTTTCTGTATTAAGACGGTCAAAATGTGTTATTTCTGTTAACAATGCACCTGGGCCGATTGCTGGATCTATATCCACTGTACTATTATTATATTCATAATGATGCGCACTTAAATGTTCTCTTGCAAATGAATCCATTGCAATAGATTGCGTAATACCATTATAAACATATGACAACAATTCTCCTTGAGAAAATGCTTTTTCACCGCCAATAACAAGCTGATTCAAATCTAAATTTCTTTTTATAATTTGCCCAGAAACTCCGGACGTCATACCTCGAATTGTTGTTCCAACGGTTAATTGCTCATTCATTCCAGCTATTAATACATCTCGTATTACTACCGTTGTATTTGGATATATATCTTTAGCTTTTTTTAAAAGCTCTGCATTAGTAAGTGGCCAACCTTGTCGTCTTAAATGATCATTAAGCAAAAAAAACGTCCAATAAAAATTATCATTATTATATAATTTTTGCGAAACATTATCTGGTCTATCACCTTCTAAAATAGTATATTTTATATATGAACCCGCTGCATCTTTTAATTTATCAACCACATCAGTATATGCAGACAAATTTTGTATACTTGATGGAGTAATCTCATCACCAAAATAATATGGAACCCGCGGAAAAGTAGAAAAATATGACATTAGTAACCTCCCAAAATATCGTCTTTAGTGAGTGTGGCTTCTTCCATAAATGTCATAGAAATATCTACTTCCGAAAATTTGCCCCCGTCTAAAAAGGACATGCTGCTAGGATTATATGTTGCACTAAAGCTTTTTAAATGAGATTTTTTAATCTTAGTTGCTAAGCGGTTTTCGCTAGAGCCATATACCAACTTAATATCAAATTTATTTGGGAATCTATATGCGACAGGTAGTCCTGTCGATGCTTCTTTTATAGTCTCTGGATAAAGCTCTGTTCTAAAAAACTTTATAATATTTGTAATCGCATCGCTTTCATCTTGTGTTGTTGGTTGCAATTTAAAAATAAAGCTAAATTCCCGCATATTTACAGATCTAAAAATTGCTCTAGTATTTGGATTTGGAGTAGTTTGTAATGCTGATGTAACAGCGCCAGCAACTCCTTCACTTAAAAATTTGGTAGAGTACCGGGCAATTAACGCCCTCGCCATATCTTGAGAAGCATTACCACTGATAGCAGTAAGCATATCACTTGCTTCTTGTTTACCAGCATCAAATAATGCCGCCAAAGTACTGGCCCCACCCACTGCTCCTAACGCTTTATTAATTCCAGCACCAAATGCCATAAGATCAACTGGACCAATATCTACTCCATCATTAATTTGTAAAGAAGGTGGCATATATAATACTACCTTTTTTCCAACATTGATACTTTGATTTCCATTTGTATTTTGTGACACAGCACTACCGGATTCTTGCGAACCACCAATTCCAAGTTGTGTTATATCTACTTGCCCATCTAAGTTTCGGCCGCGCGGATCGCCATTGCTTACGCTAGGTGGATTAGTTACTGAGACTGAAAAAATAATCTTTGCTTTATACTTATCCGTGCGCTCTAGAGGAAACTGTAATTTTTGAGATTCGGCCATTTAATTATCCAATAAATAGAGGTAGAGTCAATGAAAACATCTTACTAGTATTTATTTATATAAAAATGAAAAAAACATATTCGGGCAAATTTGTTCCAAAAAATCCTAATAAATATGGCGGTGATTATACTGCTATAGTGTATCGGTCCTTATGGGAGCGCCATTGCTTCAAATGGTGCGATCAAAATAGTAATGTCAAATCTTGGAGCTCAGAAGAAGTTGTAGTGCCATATTTTTATGATGTTGATAAAAAATATCATAGATATTATGTTGATTTAAAAATAACCTTTGTGGACAACAAAACTTTATTAGTAGAAATTAAACCAGAAAAAGAAACCCACCCACCAAAAAATCCTGGACGTAAAACTAAACAATATTTGCAAGAGGGGCTAACCTATGTTAAGAATGTTAACAAATGGAAAGCTGCAAATAATTATGCTAAAGATAGGGGTTGGAATTTTGTTATTTGGACAGAAAATACATTAAATGAAATGGGTATTATGCCTAAAATGAAACCACTAAAACCTTTGAAGCCTATGACAAAAAAGAAAAAAAAGCTATAATTCTTAAGCAAAATTTTCAAAATAAATTTAAAATATTATTATAAATAGTATTATGACAGATATATTTAATAAATTAGAGTTAGAAGCATTCAAAGCCGGGATAACTCCACGAACAAAAGAATCAATTGCGTGGTTTCGCAAAAAAGCGCAGAGCATGCGTAATATAAATCGTTCTGCTCTTTTGAAAGATGAAACCCTCGAATTAGGTAATAAACCTATTGTGGGTAATATGTTTATGTTCTTTTATGATCCTAAAACAAAAGATACTCTTCCATATTATGATTCTTTCCCTTTAACTATTATTGTAGGAAAAGCTCCGGGCGGATTTACTGGGTTAAATTTACATTATCTTCCACCTGTACTTAGAGCCAAAATGCTTGATGGATTAGTAGAAATTACAAATAATTCAAAATATGACGAAACTACTAAATTTAAAGTAAAGTATGATATGCTGCAAAAAGCAACTTCTTTAAAATATTTTAAGCCATGCTTTAAAAGATATTTAACAGCACATACTCGTAGCCGCTTTGCTTATGTGCCACCACCCGAATGGGAAATTGCCACCTTTTTACCGACCGCGGATTTCCAAAAAGCAAGCAAATCTACTGTCTATGCGGAATCACGAAAGGCTATAAGCTAATGACTTTTAGAATAGATGATTTTTTATCTACTATTGGTGGCAGGGGCGGTTTAGCCATGCCCAATCTTTATTCAATTGAACTTCCGGCAATAGCTGGTTCCAATTTAACACTTAATGAAAAAAATATTACGTGTAAGGCTATGAATCTTCCGGGTAGACAAATTGCTACTGCTGAACGATATATTGGTCCTAAAGCAGAAAAAGTTCCATACACATTTATGCAAGATGATATATCTTTATCGTTTAATATTACAAATGATTATGCAATACGAAAATATTTTGATCTTTGGATGAATTTAATTGTTAACCAAACGACCTACGAAATATCATATAAAACAAATTATCAAAAAGATGTTATTTTACGCGCACAACAAAAAACCGAATCTAATGGAATGATAAGCCCTTATAGTGTGCGATTAGAAGGCGCATATCCTACAACAATGAATGCTAATGAATTTAATAATGAAACGACTAACGGACTAGTAGAATTAAATGTCCAATTGTCTTACTATAACTGGAGCCCCTTATAATGGCATTGCCTAAACTGAATGATATCCCAAAATATGAATTAACAATTCCGTCAACTAACCAAACAGTTAAATTTAGACCATATCTTGTAAAAGAAGAAAAAGTTCTAATGTTGGCGTTTGAATCCCAAGATCAAAATGCGGCGTTGAATGCTGTTGTTGATACGTTACGTGCATGCATACAAGAAGATCTTGATATAGATAAATTAAAATTATTTGATATTGAATATATTTTTACAAAAATTAGAGCCAAATCTGTTGGAGAATCGGTAGATATTATTGTAACATGCGTCGAATGCGAACACCAAAATGAAGTAAACATGACTATTGACGATGTAAATGTAACTATACCAGAAATATCAAATAAAATTAATATTACCAAAGATATTTGTGTTGAATTGCAATGGCCAACGTATATTAAAACAATTGAAAATTCTTTACTTATGACAACCGAATCCGAAACTATTCAGACAATTGAATTAATGGCGGACTGTTTAGTCTCACTTGAAACGGAAGAAGAAAAAATATTATTTAAAGATGAGACTAGAGAAGAAATTATTAACTTTTTAGGATCTATGACTAGCACACAATTCGATCTTATAAAATCTTATATTGAAAAAATGCCGGTTTTAGAAAAAAGGCATACCCATACATGTGAAAATTGTAAACATACTAGTGAAATACTTATCCGGAATCTTACCGATTTTTTTTAATATGGTCGAGTAATGATTCATTATATAATCATTATAAGACCAACTTTGGGTTAATGCAACATCATAATTATTCTCTACATGAGTTGGAGAATATGATGCCCTGGGAACGAGAAATTTATGTGGCTTTATTAATACAACACTTAGAAGAACAAGCAGAGAAAATTAAGAGGAAAATGTAATGGCTACGTTAGCAAATATTAATGCCCGGCTCTCAGCTGAGAATGGAGACTTGCAAATAGATCTTGCAAGCCTGGCCGAAAGCATTTCCATACTAGCCGCAAATACTTCACAAACTAATAATAGTATTTCATCAAATCAATCTCTTTATTCTTTAACATCACAATTTGATTTATTCATAGATAAACAAGAAGAACTTATTAAAGCTGCCACTCTTTCGAACGCACTTCTTACGGATATAAAAAAGAGTGGTATATCTGGCAAGATGTCTTTTGGTAATCGTATTAAAGAACAATTTGCAAATAACCCAATAACCAGAGGTGCTGCAGTAACTGCTAATATTTTAGGAGCTCCTCGTCGCGCATTGGGCGGCATTATTAATAGCGCTAAAAATATAGCAACTATTCCAGGTCAAATGCTAGGCGGTGGTCTTGATAAAGCTAAGACAGCAATAAAAGGTGCATTAAAAATGCCATTTACTGCTGTTGGCAATGCATTCCAATCAAAAAGTGTAAAAACTCTTGTTCTATTAACAGAAAATAATATAGACATTCAAAAAGATATATTAAATGAATTAGTTACTTTAAATAAAACTATTGCCGATTATATTAAGGCCAAAAAACTAAAGAATTTAGACAATCTCGAAGATCAGCGCGAAGCTAAAAAAATAGTCAATCGCGGTTTATTTGCTTCTGCCCTTGGTAATAATCAAAATAATGAAGACGATAAAGACGAAAATGCTGGCAAAAGCGGAGAGGGATTATTTAGGAAGCTAGGTGGTTGGCTATTAAAAGGGGCCGGCTTAGGGGTTGGCTTAGGTGCACTTAATAAAATTAGAAAAATGTTTAAAAAACCTACTGCACCAAAAGCAAAGATTGGGTCACCCCCAAAAGTAAGACCCACTAGTATTCCAAATGTACCTAAATCAGCATCTACTGCACCAAAATTATCACCACCAGCTATACCGCCTAATTCATCCACTGCGCCTAATTCATCCACTGCGCCTAAATCAGCGCCTACTGCACCGAAATCAGCACCTACAGCGCCTAATTCATCCACTGCGCCTAAATCAGCGCCTACAGCGCCTACTGCGCCTAAATCAGCGCCTACTGCACCGAAATTATCACCACCAGCTATACCGCCTAATTCATCCACTGCGCCTAATTCATCCACTGCGCCTAAATCAGCGCCTACTGCACCGAAATCAGCACCTACAGCGCCTACTGCACCGAAATCAGCACCTACAGCGCCTACTGCACCGAAATTATCACCACCAGCGCCTACTGCACCGAAATTATCACCACCAGCTATACCGGCTAATTCATCTACTGCGCCTAAATCAGCGCCTACTGCGCCTACTGCGCCTAAATCAAACCCGCCAGCTAATTTAAATGTAAAACCTACGCCTAAAGCGGCTTTAAATAAAGCAATAAGACAACAATTAATTAAAGAAGCGACTGAAAAAGCTGCAGCAACTGCCGCTCAAATAAATGCCGGAAAAACTGCAAAAGCATCTCTAGCAGCGGCTGAAAAAGCCGCATCAAAAGCCGCATCAAAAATAGCCGCAAAACAAGTGGCAAAAGCAGCTGCAAAGTCCGCCGCTAAAAAATTGCCATTTGGCCTTGGCCTTATACCTGCTTTAGCTTTTGCAGTAAGTGAAGTTATGCAAGGAGATTTCACAGGCGCCGCAATGGAAATTGCATCTGGCACAGCGGCAATTTTGCCGGGACCAGGAACAGCTGCATCAGTCGGTATTGATGCGGCTATTTTAGCTAGGGATTTAAATAGCACAGACCCAAATGTTGAAAAAAATGAAAAAATAGAAAAGGCCAAAAAAGATTCGGTTCAAACCAAATTAAATGAATTTGATGCCGACCAGGCTAAAAAGAAAACATTGTTAATACACGAAGCTTCTAAAGATGTTGCTAAAAGAGCTGACTATGAAAAGGCCGGCATTGCCGCAAAAGAATTAGTAAAAAAAGTAACTATAACTAAACCTGTGATATCTTCTAATGAAATAATTATAAATGTAGCCCAGCAAAAAATATCGGCAAATCTTTCAAATGATCAAACCAATTTATCACAAAGGTTACAAGAAGCCCAGGGAACTTTTGATGAAGTAAAACAGCAGGCAAATACTACTGTAATAATGCCTGCTGTTCCAAATAATATTGATAATAGTTCAACTAGTGTTAGTCATACAACACTTACTGCATCAGGGTCTAGCTCAATAGATAGATCCGATAAAGTAGTGCCCATTTAATCACTCATCAACTTTGAAAAATATGACATAGTGTCATCATCCTCTGTTGACGTTACTGTATCTAGTGAAATATCAGCTGCATTAATGGTTTCTTCTGCAGCAGCTTTATAAGTTGGCGCTGTTGCTTCTTCACCAAGACTTGCTTCTTGTGCTAAGCTCGGTGTACCCATTGTTGCATTAGCTTCTCCTAATACTGATGTAAGTTTAGCACTCAATTCATTATAAGTTTTATATGATGACGGATCAGTAAATTCAGCCAAGCCGTGAATCTTATTATAAATTGCCTCTAGCTCATCATCATCTTGGGACAATGGCTCTTGCCGTGAAAATTCGGATTTATCGTAATTACGATAACCTTCAACATCACGGATTTTAAGCTTGAAATTTGCGCCAGTCCAAAAATCAAATGGATTAATTGGATCTTCATCATCAAATTCCGGTTGCATAGCATCCATCAATTTATCAAAGATTTTTTTACCATATTGATATAGAAATACTTTGCCTTCATTGGCAGGATTGCCTGGATCACTTACAACATAGATGTTTGATACATAATGAAGCCGCCGCTTTTGTTTACGAGCAGTTTCTTTATCCGCTTCTAAACCAGTATTCCACAAACGCGAATTGAGTTCACCTACCGGATCGTTTTGGCCAATTGAAGTAAGAGATTTTTCAATATACCATTTACCTGTCGGGCCCTTGAATCCATGATCCCAATAGCGAACCCACGGAAGGTCTGTACCCTCAGCCGCCGGAAGAAAGCGGATAATAGCATATCCATTATTTGCTTTATCTACTGTTGGTTTCCAAATACGATCGTCTGTATATTTGTTATTTGATTGGCCACCACCAACAGCTTCGGCTGCCGCGACTAGTTTAGTGATATTTGAGGTATTACGTTTTAGTGATGCGAATGACATTAATATTTCTCCATATGTCTGTAGTATTAACTGTATTATTATAGTATGTTTGTGTCACAATGTACACGCTTTATTTATAATTATTCAAAGATAAGTGCGTTTTGTTTTGGTAAAAAGTTTAAAGATTGTGCTTCAGCTTCTACTTTTTCTTTAATAACCGGTGAGATATATTTTTTTACATCTTCTGGGTCAATGCCTGTTTCTTTACAAGCTTCTACAATAGCATCAATCCAAGTTAATTTTTTTTGAATTGCATGCTTTTCAATAATTTTAGTAAATTTAGATTTATTCATAAATTCTTTATCAATAATTGGTTTATCAATCATTTATCTAAAGCCCTCAATATAAGTGTTGCATTATTCATACGGCCATTTGCCGCACTATTTTTGGTAGTTAAATTAGACCATTCTTTATTAATCTGATTAATAGTTTTCTTTAAAACAATATTTAAGAATTCGGCTGGTTTACGCAATGTTGTACAGCGTGAAAGCTCAACATCAATTCCACGGATTGTAGAACCAGATACTTCAAATCCATTAGGTCTATCTGAAACTAATTCGGTTAGTTTTTTATATTTAGTATTAAATACATATATGCGTCTTGCCCCAACTATCATTGAAGGATCAATTGAAGATATTTTAAAGGTAGTATCTTCTTTTTGATAGGTTAGTTTTTCTACTTGTTTATATGCAGATTTTACTTTTGGCTTTCGGGCTTTACGTGTTGCTTTCTTTGAAGCTAAATACTTTTCTGCATCATCAACAAGAGTTGTAAAAAATTCTAAATATTTTTTCCGGGTTTTAACTGGCATATAAGAATAAGCCTCAACTAAATCTTCGCTTTTTTTATTAACAAGTTCAGCAATTTCTTCTTTTTGAGGAGTATAATAATCTAATATATGTTTTGCAGTAATGCCTGCAGCATCAGCAGCTTTTAATTGAGTAAATAATGAATATTCGGATTGGGTTTCCCAATCATCAACCACTGCCTCAATATCTGCAATAAAGTCCGATGTTTTTTCTTTTAAAATCTCACTAATAGTTTTTTTAGTGATTGGTATTGAACCGCTATCTGATTCGTTAGATATAGCTTTTGTGCCGCGATTTACATAGTCTGCCAAATATTTTTCAAATAGTTTAGTGGCATTCCATTTTAAAGGAAGCTCTCTATTAGCGGATTGCCAGGCGATAGTTGCAGCTAATGCAGTATTATTAAATGACCATTCTGGCGCTTTCATTGCGAGTTTATAATCTTCTTTAGACAAATTTTCTTTCAAATACCGTTTAACTGTATAAATGATTTCTTTTTTATCTACTTCACAGCGAAGATATTCATTAAAATTATGAAAGGTGTCTACCGGTGCGGCTGCAATTCCAGTACTAGCTTTACGCGAATATACTTTTTTAACTTTTGCTTTTTTAGCCATAATAAACCCTCATTTATTTTGTTCATAATATATAATAACATAATTTAAATAAAATGTAAACGTTTATTTTATTTTATTTTCATCATCATCTAACGCCATGATTTCATCAATCTCACCATAGGCATCACGGGTATATTTGATACAATTATTACTTGCTAAATAAATAATTGTGTTATTAATAATTTCTTCAATATTATCGCTCTGATCTCTTTTGGCCCAAACATATCCAGTAAATGCTGCAAGACCTATAGTAATTAAAGCTAAGAAAAATACTGATATATCCATAGAAAAATTAATATCTAACATGTAGACTCCTTATTAAAAACTGTTTCAAATTTTTTATTAATTAAATGAATGAAGTTGCAATGGGATGGTATAGGGTTATTCATATTTCTATGATTATATGGATAATTCCATGTTTCTCCTATGAAAATAATATCTATAAAATATTTATGTAAAAGAAAAGAAAAAATTGACTCATTATTATAGCTATAATTTATTATGATATAATCCGCATAATGTTCCATCAAATTACTATTTTTTGATATGTCAATTAAACGTTTTGTTTCTTTTAAATTTTTCATATAATTTAGTTTTTGTATAGTTTTTTTATTTAAAAGTATAACCCCAGTATTAATTACATATTTTGGATATTGATCATTACTTCTATGGAGAGTTTTACACAAAGTATTCATTAATGCTTTTTTAGTAGAAATACTTCTTTTATTTGGAATATATGAAAGTGTGCCAGTTTTAATTAATGATTGTACATTTGATGCTAAATCATCTTCAAATCCATGCACATAAACAGTTTCGCTATTTTCATCTATAAAATCAAAAATATTTTTCTTATTTTGTATAAAAATATCCAAATCTATGTATAAAATATAATCATAAATGGCACTAAAATCATATATTAGTTTGTGCTTATAATGCTGTAATGCTTGATATACATCTTCGTACATTCCAAGAAGGGTTAATTCATTACAAAATTCTTTGAAATCATCCCCGGGTATTACTGAAATGTATTCTGCATCAATGCAGTTAGCGTATTCTTTATGATTATTTTGCAATAATTCGACATAATTATGCATGCGTCTATCTGGATTATTAGCATCATCATAATATATGCTAAAAATTAGTTTTTTCATATTAATTGTTATTCCGCTGATACATCTATTTCAGAAATTTCTTGTCTAAGTTTTGCAAATCTATCTCGATTTTTCCAATCTCCGCCGGTTACACCGCGCACACCATGAATACCAATCGTTGGCATAGCATAGTTCGAGGCTTGTTCTAATACGGCGGGATTGCCATGTTCATCAATAAAAGGATATTCTGTACCATTTTCAAAGCGGTTAGATTCAATATACGTATGGGTTGTAGCACCATACTCTTCAGACAATAATGCAATATCGTCAAGATGATCCTGGTTATGTTTGTGAATAACTGTTTTATGATCAATTTCAACTGCTTTACCGCCAGCCTCAGCTAATGCTTGCATATTAGCTAAAATTTTGGATAAAATTGTTTTGCGTCTATACATATTTTGCATTTCTTGATTAACGCCCTCGATTGCAAAACTAATCCGCAATGGATGGCGACCAACATATTTTTTAGCTATAAGACCAAGTTCTTTCCACCATATAACACTTCTTAAACTGCCATTGGTATCAATTCTAATATTAGCGTCAGTCTTACATTCATAAATATATTGTATTATTTTAGCAATGTCTTTTGCCATAAAGGGATCACCCCATGTGCCACAAATTTCCCATACATTAATCATAGAAATAATATGCGGTGGATATGCAGCTTTAAATTCATCTAGCGTCCATTGTACAAGTGGTAGCCAATCAATTTTACCTAATCCACCACTTTTATTATCAACTCTATGGCATTGCGGGCAACCCGCATTACAAAATGTAGAAATATCTAAAAATACCTGGAGTTTATTGTTTTTTAAAATATCGCTATATGTTGGCATAATATTATTTCCTTATAATGCATCAATACTGTTATTTATTAACGTTTTTAGGTGATGTTAAATACAATCCTTCGGTATGATTCATCGAAACAAATAATTCATTAAACATATGCGGAGATATTTGGATTACTTCATGACGATTATAGATTTCATTCCATTGACGGAAAAAAACTACATCATCACTAACTATAATTTGAAAATCTTCATATTTTGCATCATTATCAACAATAGTAATAACACTTGCATCAAATTCTTCTTCAATACTAAACATCGTCACGTTTTTCTTTAATTAATGTTTTTATTGTATTAATTTCGGCATTAAGTAAATCGACCTCGTGCCTCAGTGAAGACACAAGATCATTTATAGCATACATTTTTATTTCAAGATGTTTTGGATTAATCCCAGTCATTGTCAAACCTTGTTGTTTCATACAAAACTTCACCATAATATTCTTTTGCATATTTCGGTGCATCTGTATATTGATTAATATTAATAGTTGGTTTATTTATTTCTTTTTCAAGACTTGATTCTGTACGTACAGCCCGAGCATTTAGCATAGCACGACGAGCGGCCGCAGATTTTTTCTTAATAATTTCCATGCGAGCTGCGCGCGCAACGGCTTCTTTACGACGAGTAGCAATTTGCTTAATAAGGTCAATCCGCTCTGCTTGAGTTTTTGCGATCATGTTATAAGTTCCTTAGTTAGTTTCATTTATACATCTTTATAGCATATAAGAAAGGGAATGTAAACCCCTAAAATGCAATTAATCGAAATTAATTTCAATTAACCCCAATCTTTTTTATCTCCGAGTTCTTCATTACGTTCATAACCAGCAGTATATTGTAAGATTTCGTCATTTGACATATTATGCCACGTAATACATTCACCATTATTAGTACCATATGGCCACCAATGTGGATTATATGCGCGATGATAATAACTATCAGCGCCACCCCGATCAAATGGGCCACCATGACGAATCATCTCATTACTATCCGACCACGTAAGATCAAATTCAACACCATTATAAGTGTATAATTCTTTCTTCATAATATATACCCTTTAACTATTTTCATTTATTGTAAAAAAGTTTTTCAAAAATTGCGCGCATAGACCTCCGTTTTGACCGCAATTGCATTCGCAGCAAAGCTTTTTTCTTCCATACGTATTACATTAATCATTGAAAACTTTTCATTTGGGTTTTGCAACCTATTATAATAATGTTGAACTGAAGTGGCAGAAATTCCAGTTGCCCATTCAATCATTTCATAATTACCGTTTTCTTTGGCATAAGCTTTAACTTCATACTTGGTCATAATTATATTCCTTCAATTTTTTTAAATCCCATACCGGCACATAAGAAAAATTCTCCATTTAATTCAAAAATATCACCAACCGAAGAAGATGTTCCGTTATCACCTAAAACATCAACATACCGCTGATTGTTCCAAAGATTAGTCCATTCAAATGCTTCTTCAAGATTTTCTGTTTCAACTTCATATGCCGCAGTATAAAACTCTGAGAAATAATTAGCTTGAACCCGTTCGGCATCACCAAATTGCAACTGCATTTTGGCATCAAACTTTGGAACAGTCTCGTTGCGATTTATTGCATCAATTTCTGTTGGAGTGAGCTGTATTTGGTGAATAGTAATCATAGTAATTCCTCTATATGTTACATAGAATATAACATGCAAAAACAGGAATGTAAACACTAAAATACATTTTATTTGTATTTTATTTTAACTGAGACATTTTTGTATCAGTAATATGTTTTATATAATTTTTTAATTTTATCTAGCTCGGGATGTTTATGAATCCATTGACCGGTACTAGCATTAAATTCTTTTTTAAAAAATGTATCTAATTTTTTATTAGTAGTTTTTATTGAAGTATCTACTTGTAAACATTTTTTATCAAATTCTGCATCTGACATAATTTCAGAATTTTTAAATTCATAAGCATATGCAGCAATGCTTAATTTAATACGCAACCAAGTTTGAAATTCAATTTCAGTTTTTTGTTTGGGAGTATTGTGCATAAATTGTTCAAGAGACATATTACTTTTTTGCCCATTTGGTAATTGTTCCGAATGGTGTAATACTGATTTTTCGAGGTTCAAATAATTTAAAAATTTCTGCTTTTGGTAAATGAACATCACAATTATAATTTTTGCCAACATTATTTAGCCATAACTCATCAATAATATCTAATGAACTATTTACTAGTTGTGATCCACCAATAATCCAAACATCTTCATATTGAGATATTGTATTCATTCTTGATTTGTAAATATCCGGGCGTATAATTTCTACACCGTACTGTATTTTCATTTTAGAGGACACTACTATGTTATGTCTATTAGATAGCGGTTTAAATGGTAAACTTTCCCAAGTAGACCTACCCATAACAACAGTAGAACCATTAGTGGATTCTTTAAACCATTTTAAATCTTCACTATTTTTAGGCCACGGCAAATCATTATTTTTGCCAATTCCCCAATGTTTATCGTGGGCTAGAATTGCTCTAATCATAATTAAGTTAATCCATTAAGTAATTTTACTACTAATTCTTGGCTTTCGGCTATATGATATGTTGATCCATTTGAGGTAAAAATTCTGGTACATGACATATTTTCAACATTATCAGTATAAATTGCCATAATATGGTCAGAATTAAGATATATCTTATCTCCAACTCTACCTTCGGCCATATTTTCAAAACATATAAAACTCATATTATTTTTCTTCGTCAAAAAGACAAAAGCGAATACATTGCTCAGCAACGTTTTCACCATTTTTCCATGATTCTGGAAGTGTTTTAGTAAACCACTCATGTTCAACAATTTCTTCGAGTGGTTTGTTTTTAATATTTAAATCATGAGCATTTTTTTTATACTCATTCATAAGATGCCCGACTTGCCAATCCGCAAATTGGGTACGGTATTCACTATTACCAAGATAACAACATGGCAATACTCCACCATCCGGATTAACTAAAATACGGTTATTTTCCATCCATTGGCATTTTACTTTAATTTCGCCACTTTCAAGCCGAGCACAGTTCTCATCGCTTATAATATAATCTCTATTATATTTTTTCATGCTTTATAAATTCCGGTTAATTTTGTTTCAAATGCTTCAACTTTTGCCAATCTATTAGGCCAAAGAATATATTCTTTTTCGGGATTTGCTTTTAAATTATTTAAAAGCGGAATAATTGCATTATATAATGCGTCTAATTTTTCTTGTGTACTTTGTGCGTTAGCTGATACTGATTGGGTGGTCGCCTGCAATTCTTGTACTGCCTGCAATTCGTCTTCGTCAACAGCAGTAAATCCGAAATCAAATAAATCATTCATTATTTTTAGCCTTTTCATCTTCTTCTCTGTATTTACGCATTATATACGCGTAATAAGATTCTCTGGGTTCTTTATTGACCATATGGAACGTCCACATAGACAGTATCACCAACAGAATAAAAAGAATCTGAATAAATATAGCCACGCAAATTCTGGCGCTTCCAATGAATAATATATGTATATGATTGAGTTTCTACCGGAACATTAACTGTAGTACATACAGTTTCTGAACGATATCCAGATACAACCCGTTTATTACTGGTTTTATCTGCAGCAATAACAGCGCCAAAAATTGCTCCGGCCGCGGCACCTTTATCATTTCCGCTAACACCTTTACCAAGCAATCCACCAAGAATCATTCCAGCAAGAACATCTCCGCTATTAGATCCAGACTCAATATTGCGATAAACTGGAACATTTTGTAATGAGCATTGTTTTTGGTTTTGATATGATGTTTGCACTTGAGTAATTTTTTCAACATGCCAGACTTTAGCTGAACGTGTTACTGCAAATGCCGCAGTACTTGCAAGACTGGCTATAACAGCCAATGGTATAAGTGATTTTTTCATAGCAATTTCCTCATATGATTTAATTTATTATAACAAATAAAATACAGGATGTAAACAGTTAATTTCACTTTTATGAAAATAAAGTGACCCACAATTTCTGCAGGCCACTTTACTATTATAAGAGTACTGCTAAAGTGGCTGGACCAGCAATACCATCAGCAGTTAAGCCATTTGCGGCTTGCCATTCTTTTAATGCGCGCTCAGTGCCTGGACCAAATACGCCATCCGCACTAATACCCAAAGCTTCTTGCATCATTCCAACACCTGCGCCCTTGCAACCTTTACGTAGCACACCGATATCATCTACATCAAAATCATCATCACCAGCATCTTCGCTAAGTGAAACCGGATTACCAAACACTTCCATTGCTTTTGAATATCTGCTTTGACGATCCGCAAGACCAATATTTCCGCCGTTAATTTTTTTTGTCATTTTCACAACGTCATCAGTATCTGCAATAGCATTGAGGTTATTGGCATCCCAGAACCAGCACGCTGACTCTACAGCGCCCTTAGGTGTTGCTACATAGATTGCAGCTTCTTCTGCACTAATGCCAATGCTACGGCCAAATTTGGTATAATTTTCGCGACCAGTTAATTGCTTAAGCCCACGACCCCGAAATAACCAACCATCACCTTCATTAACATTGCCCATTTTATATTTGCGGAATTCATCCATATAAACATAATTAGCAATTTTTTCGGGATTACGAGCATAATCAGCAGCATTGCGTTTATGTGGAGCTGAGCCAAAATAACGTCCAAACACTGCGTTGAGCGCTTTTTCACTATAGTTTAAATTTTCTGATAATGAGCGGAAATTATTAGATTCATGTGCACACTGAGAAATAAAATGCGCAGCCCGTCGTTCAGTAGTAATATCATATTTGGGCATTATAGCAACTAACGCTTCATACCAAGAATCAATATCTTTATTACCGGGAATTAGCTGTGCAAGTTGTTCTTTTTGTAATTCAAAACTCATGGTTTATATCCTTTTCAATTTTATAAATTGTTTTTCAAGTTAGCTTCTATATTACTTATATATCCATCAATTGAATGATCAGTTAGTGGATCGGCTGCTCCGGATGTCCAAATACCATCCAAAAATTCTTTTAATTTAAATAAAAGATTGCTTTTACGTTCAACGCCTTCGGCGTCAAAATAACATTCTGTGCCATGGTGCTTATATCCCATAATTGCTAATGGAACCCGGCAAACAATATCATTATTATTTACCCATCTCATATGTGGGGTTTGCAAATTTTTAGTATAGCCCTTTAATCCAACTCGTGGGGAGCCAAAGGTAAAAATTGCCATAGGATCGGATAAGTGTGCTGCATTAAAACATCTTGAAGCCATAATGGTAGTCATGCCAGCCCCTAAGCTATGCCCAGTAAACCAAAGATCTCTATTTTTAACCGCGCCCACTCTAAGTTTAGATTCTAGTAATGGCCATAAATCATCTGCTTCCGATTTAAATCCAGCATGAACTCTACTTTTAGATTCCGATTTTACTGGCCATGCATTTAAATCTGCTTTTAAATCATTTAATTCAGTTGGTTCTGTGCCACGACAAGCAATAACAGTATCATCAGCACTTTGAAAACGATAAGCTTGTGCTCCATCAGCATTATAAAATTCAGCAAAATAAAAGCCCAATTTTTTACTTTCAATCTTAGCTTTAGTGGGCTTCATATATGCAATTTTTGAAAGCTTTGCAAATAATAATGCTTGTTCATATTTTGACATATTTCTTATCATTTTTCTGTCCTTATAAAGTAAGTATTCTACTCTTATCTATTGTAACTTCATCAGCATTTTCATAATAAACAGTTTCTTCTTTTTTTACAGTTTTTGGTTTAGTGGAATTTTTATATTTTTTGAATCCCATATTTGCAGCAATTAATAGTAAAACTGCAAGTGGATCAAATACAGAAATAATAATAATTATTACCCATCTGACAGCTTCTTCTAATAAATCTTCGGTTGCATCTTCTCTATAAATGAATTCTGCAATATATTTTACTGGTCCAACTTCAGTTTCGTATTTACGGTATTCAGATTCTAAATTAAATTTTTCCACATATAAAGATTCTATTTCGGAATTTTTTGCGATAATAGCAGCTTCTTCAATTGTAATTGCATTAGTATTATCAGTAGTAATTCCAATTGATAAACTATTTCTTAAGCTAACAATTAAATTTTGACTTGCTAATATTTGGGCATTTACAGTCTCTCGTATTTGGTCTATTTTAACACGGGCTTCATTAATTTTAGCACTTTCTGTGTTTTGTAATTCTTTAATTGTATTTTGGGCTATAACTCTTTTATCCCTATTCTGAATAACAAGCGTATTTTCAATATTATCAATTTTTGCTTGTATATCATTTTGAATATTATTTAATTCTTTACTAGAATCTTTTCTGATATTGCTAATAATATCTAATGCTTCTTGTTTTGAGTTATTTATTGATATCGACTGATTTCCTCTCAAGTCATTAATCAAATTGGCTAGCCGCTGTTTTTCATTATCTAACGCTGTTTGTGCAATTGATCTTAAATCTAAAATTTGATTTTGTAATTCAATAATTCTTTCTCGCTGAGATTCTATCCAAATATTATAAGCATTTCTAGTATTATTACCAAATAGCCCATCAGAGGTAACACCAATCACTGCTTGGCCTTGCTGTATTTTATCTTTATCTTTACTCTGTAGATTATTTGTTACTATAATAATTTGATCTTCAATTTTTGCTATTTGAATTGCAATAAGTTCTGCTGAACTATTATCAATTTTTAATGTTGATAGTTTTTCTTCGTATCCAGCAGCAGTTTCGTTTATTGTTTTTAATTCATTATTAAGCAATTCTATTTGGCTTAAATATGGCGCAGTTTTTTCTTCAATGCTAGAAACATCAGCATTATTTAATTCTTTTCTATACTGATTAGTTAATGCAACCAATCGAATTAATTCATTATCAAGACTTTCAATATCCGCTTCAAAAGATGCAATTCTCTTCTGGCGATTAGAATTTTCGGTTTCAATAATTGCTAATTGTTCATTAATTTGTGGTTCAACTCTGGCATATGCATTGTTGATACGAAGTTGTTCTTTATCTAGTTGTTCTTGTATAGCATCATTATTAGCAAAAGCATTTTCTCCTATAGTTATAATCTTTTCTTCGGATCGTGCTATAGCAGTTTTTAATCTAGCAATATCTTCATCAATTCTTTCAATTTTAGCCAATCCATCTTTAGCGCCGGCAGTTTGCTCAATATGAGCTTTAGACAAGAAGCCAAAAATACCCATGCTTGTAATAAACATAAGCAGCACTACCGAAAGTGTTAAATAAGATTTTAAAAGAAATGGGGTATTTTTCCAATTATCATATAACCAAGTAGCAGTTATAAGTTTACCAGCCTCTAATACGCCACCCATAATAGCAACAGGAATAATAGCCGCTGCAAATATTGAGGTTAACCCAATTATTGAATAATACGCTGCAACTGCAGCAATTGCTAATGAGCAAATAAATGCTAAAATATTAATAAACATTAATGACTTTCGTATATAAGTAATGTATACTTATTTATATATTAAAAGCTGTTAAATTATGCTTTTTCGCCCAAAACAAATACGCAACCAGCTTCGTAATTGGGCGGAAAAAATTTACCATCTCCGCCTAGCATTAAAGATAATACTGATCTATTGTATATACATTCATCAGGAGTAGCATATAGACCAATAGTCGATGCGTCTAATTTACCGCTAACAAATACCACATAAACTAATGCCCACATTTATTTAATCCTTTAATCCCATAGATTTTCATAGAAACGACCAAATAATTTAAATCCATCAGTCATTCTACCTTGATGCGCTATAGCATCTTCATTATCCCATTTATAGTCATATTCAGATATCCAACAATCTTTGCATTTTTGTTCAAACGCCCAAATCATTTCGTCTAAAATATTGTCCCATTCTTCTTCACTTAATTCATGTGGATAACTATGCTTTGTTTCTTTTAGCTGTTTAAGCATCGGTAATATAATCAAAGCAAGCGTATTATCCATACTCCATGTATCCCATGGATCTATACGAACCTTAACTTTTTGTACTCTTTTGTCTAGCCACAATCGATTAATTACATCGTATACTGACTGTACAGCATTTTCAATTTTTTCAAGAATCATTTCTTTAAACGGTTCTTGAACTGGTAGTAGTCCCTTTTGTTTATAATCAGGCCGTAACTTTTTCAGAGCATCATATTTTTTATCCATATAATTTGTATGAATATCACAAATCAATCTATTTGGATATTTTTTAATCCGTACTTTCATAGCATATTCCTTAAATATTTATATATTATTGAGTTCAGGCCAGCCGCGGCCATTTGCAATTTTATCTGCCCCGACAGAAGCGGCCCAACTATCGGGCTTAAGCTTAGGTTCAATACCGGTCATTCCTAGTACGTATCCAGCGGCTTCATTTGCAGCACAATTTGATCCGTGTTTTGGATCAGTATTAACATCAAGATGAATTTCAATTTCAAACTCATCTATAAGAGGACCAATTTGATAATAAAGTTCACATACTTTTTGAACCTCTTTCATCATTCGCATTTTTGGTCTATTTGGTTTCATATCATAATTTGGCTCTTTACTGATATGAGAAAATATTTTGCAACCGTTATTTCCATTTTTATGTACAATTAAAACTGTTGCATATCGAGCCATAGAAATATTATTTTTTGAATATCTAATAGAATCGCAGCCCAAATACACTTTTGTATCCGGGCTGCACTCCAGAAGGAGTTCTATAATATTATTAATTTGTATATCCGTAAACATCTTACATGATTAGCTTACCCGCAACAGGATCTGTAATAATTCCTGATGTGGCTTCTTGATATGGCGCTGTTAACTGTTCAGATGTTTTTGTCATGAGACAATAATTATAAATTGTAATTTCTGCAGGATTTTCTTCGCCGGACATAGCCATAGTTTGAGCAAAGCCAATTCCCTGTTCAGTCGGCATAACCATAAATGGCTTACCAAGTTTTACAAATCTGTCATCGAAATCTAAAAGCTTACCCAAATATTCTCGGCCATTATCTACAACAACAGTCACAACGTCATTCACATTCATTTTATTTACCTATCCATAACTTATTTTATATAATAAGCAGTTTAGTGTCTTGCTTAGGACATTCTGGGCACCATTCATTTAATTATTTTAAAAGAGAAATGAAACTCTAAATATGGTACTCCCCGAGGGACTCGAACCCCCAACCTAAGCGTTATGAGCACTCAGCTCTAACCAATTGAGCTAGAGGAGTATATTTGGTGGGGGGTAATGGAATCGAACCATTCGTGAGTCACCTCGGCGGAGTTACAGTCCGCTGCCACACCTTGTAGCATACCCCCCGATTATATAATTGGACCCTTATTCATTATCCGATTACCGGCAGTCTATATCAGGTCTCACCCGCTGGAGGGTGTAGTGTTTTGGTATGGGTGGTGTGATTCGACCCCACATTATTCTTTTTAGCGATCTTTAATTTCATAAACTTCTTTATAGATATTACCAATATCTTTTGCCCCTTGATTATAACCAACAAGCCATCCAATTGCGCCGCCACAAATAACTAAACAACCAGCAATTAAAACCATTTCCATAGTAAACCCCATTATATATTTTTAATTGGCTCCCCAACTTGGATTCGAACCAAGGACACACGGATTAACAGTCCGATGCTCTACCGCTGAGCTATTGGGGAATATTATAATATTATATATCTTTTAATTAAGATGATGTTTCGAGAGAATTGCCATTTTTATCACATTCAGTAATAACTGGATTACAACGCATTTCAAAATAATTTTCTACAAAAGTCCAACCCAATGCTTCAATACCTTCTTGATAGTCTTCATCGTACGTCGCTTCAATTTCGTCTATCATTTTATCAACATCTGAAAGCTTAGGTCCACTTGTTCTAATGTCCCAAATGTCTTCCCAAAAACAATCATCTACACAAATCATTTCGGCATCTGGATAGTCTTCAGTAATATCAACATATTCCTCATCTATAGATGGTACTAACATTTTATGCATAATTTGAAATGGGGCCATATCCGGATCTACAATAATATTATTGGATTCATCAATAATATGAAACCCATGTTGATCAGCAACATCTTCAATATTATTATAATATTCAGATGCATTAATCCATTCAGCAATTTCGGCATCAGTTTCCGGCACTTCAATTAACCACTCACCCCAACGCCATCCCATTTCTTTTGAAAGATAGGCCCATTTACCAATATCTTTTTCATCGTTAGTTAATTCGTTAAGCGGGCGTTTAAAAGTATAAATTTCAGTAATAGCTTTTTTATAAGAAGATTCTAATTTATAATATTTCATACTGTTAATCCTATAATTAATTTGGTGGAGCGGGTAAGGAGAATCGAACTCCTATCATCAGATTGGAAATCTGAGGTCTTACCATTACACAATACCCGCTTAATATTATTCTTCCATCAACGATTTGAGTTTTTTAGCTTCTTGAGCTTGTTTTTCAATAGCTCTATTTACAATCCCAATATTCTACGAACAGCCACAGGATCATCGGTCATAATGCTGCCACCGTCATTCATCTGCTTCCCAATACCTACAATAAAAGTGTTTGCCACACGCATCAATCTCTGCTTGTGGATAACCTTGTTCCAACAGCCAAGGAATAATACTCTCATCTTCGAGGAAGTCTGCTGGCAAGGGCTTAGGAAACCCATACTTCCATCCGCTGGGCGGATCACACATCAATAGTTTCGACATCTTGTTTTTCAATAGCTCTATTTACAATCCCAATATTCTACGAACAGCCACAGGATCATCAGTCATAATGCTGCCACCGTCATTCATATGCTCTACAATTTGTTCAAAATAAAAGCGAGCATCCGCATCTTCATCCAAAAGGCTAGCTGCAGTTCGAAAGAAGTTACGTAACTTCATATCACTTGTGCCATCATTGGCCGCCGCTTTATATGTTTTACCTCGTCTCATCTTTAATAAAGCATCCTCATACAAGTAAAGAAGCTGTTTTCTTCTAAACAGTCGCTCCAGATGTGTGTTGAGTACCATCCAATCAATACAAGACCAAGTGTAATTGCAATTCCATAAATTAACTTTTCCATTGTTATTTCCTCTTATTGGTACCCGCGGCCGGACTCGAACCGGCACGCCTTACGGCCACAGATTTTAAGTCTGTTATGTCTACCATTCCATCACGCGGGCTAACTCTTATTTGTCCATCAATTCAGCTTTACGCTTTTCAACAGCTGCAAGTCGCTGTGCTTCTAATTCGATACCAGCTTCTTTATCACGACCCATAACCAGCAAAATGATTGCCGAAATAAGAGGCGAAATCAATAGTGCGACTACAAACCAAAGCCATCCATTTCGGCCCCAATTGTTAGCCCAATAGCCAACTAGTGCTGAAAACACTACTGCAATTAAAATAATATCCATTTACTCTTCCTTAAACTTTTTTCGATGTTTGGAGTCAAGCCAGGGAATCGAACCCACTTACCCATTTTTATCTCTTACACAATACTTTATGGTGATCTCTGTAGGACTCGAACCTACGACCTAGTGCTTAGAAGGCACTTGCTCTAAATCCTGCTGAGCTAAGAGACCATCAAAAAATATTTTATCTTATAATAATATAATAACACATTTAAAATGGAAAGTAAACTGTTATTTGCAATTTATTTAAATAAAAATTTTATAATATACACCCACAAATTAAACAATTTTGCGCTAGATTAATTTGCGGATGTACTCTATTATTTTAATATAGATGAAATTATGCAATTGCTTCTTTATAAGAAACAAGATTTTCCCAGCGAAATGAACGCCATCCTTCAGCTTTAACATCATAAACAGCCAAAATATCTGGATTAGATTTTTTAGATTTCTTTTCAATATGCTCTTCAACATCAATTTGTTGTGGAAGCAAATCTTCTTTGAGCGTACAGGTCATTATACGCGTATCACCATTTACTTTAGTAAATGTAATTTCAAACAAACCGCTGTGGAGCGCTTGTTTTAATTCATCTCTATTGATAGTGTCAATCATAATATAGTTCTCTCCTTAATTATCATGCATTTGTTCTAAAACAGAATCAATATTTTTATCTAAGTCTTCAACAAAGAAAACTAATTCATTTAAAAGATCTTCACGCGATTTACCGAATGTTTCGGCTCTGCGCATAATAGATGTTATGCGCTCTTTTACCATCATGCTTGTCACGACGTCCATAATATACTCCTAATTATATACAATTGGCTTTAAATGTGTAACAAATAAAGCTTCAGCAGTCAATCGATCATGTTTTGTATTAATACCTAAATCTTCTGCAGATATATATTTTAACATAAAACAATGATCTTGTAAACTATGTTTAGTAAATTTTATTCCAGATCTTTCTGCAATGTTTTCGGGATTATTCATTGACATTTTATGACGAGCAATGCGCGCCTTAATGCAATCGCCAGTTTCTCCAACATATGCCAATGTGCCATCTTCAAGATATATAAAATAAATACCAGCAATTTTGCTGCATATATTGTATCGAACATACTTTTCAAATCTAGAAAAGGTTGTTGGCATAGTTTTCATTTTGTGTATATTGGCATTGGTATATAATTCTGCAATTTCATTAATATGCATGATGATAGTCCCTCAATTACGTAAACATTTTTACCATTACACCTTTATAACATATAAGAAAAGGAATGTACACAGTTAATTTACAAATAACTGTATTTTTTTAGCATTTATTTGTAATTGAGACATTTTTGTATCGGTAATATTTGGATCTTTTTTTACTGTAGTCCATCCAGTAAGTGCTGACATATCAGCGGCGGTACAATCATCACACGGGTCATCTAATGGCATAGTATCATCTTTATTTTCTAAAGTATTCATCTGCAAGTTTTTCCTGTAAATAGAATGCTTCTATTTCCCAAGGTAATTCATTATAATTACAATCATATACTATATTATTCCAAGTTTTTTTATCAACATTATATTGTTTAAAAGCAATTTGTTTAACATGTACCAATTCATGAAATAGTGTTTCAATCATATCATTTATAGTTAAATCTTTATTTATCTCTATAACAAATTCTAAATTATTTGGTTCTTCTTGATCGCACGATCCCCAAAGATTGCTCTCACTATCGATATATTGTATATCTATTGAAATATTTTCGGGCAAGCCCAAATTATCTGAAGCAAAGCATATGGCGCTATCTAATTCAGAAATACTCAATACGCCTTCTTCGGCATAATAAATCACTTTTTAGTGCTTCTTACAATTTCAATATTTTTGGGCTGTTTAATAAAAAGCTCACCCTTCGGATGATAAAGTACAAATTTAGTTTGCTCTTTAAATTCGTCAAAAATGCCTTTAAAAATAGGGCGCCATTTAGCAGTTAGTCGTTGGGTGTTCATATTTTCACGATCCGATGGTAAAAACATATCAGATGTACTAGTAATATCAAATCCAAAAAGAGAATCAAATCCATACATATGCACTTCAGTAGCTTTTAATTCATTGCAGATCCAATGCAAACCCATATGACCACAATTAAAATCAGTGTGATTTGCGGCGTATTTTGGAAGATGCGTATAAAATTGTTTAATTTGGCCGCTTCTTTTCATATAAAAATTTGGTTTCATTTCCATAAATTTCTTTGGGCGCGCCCCAAGAACCCAATCACCAGGCACATCAATCTCGCCTTGATAAATGGAATTCATCATTTTAAAATCTACAATAACACTAGTATATACATTTTCTACCGCAAAGGGTGGAATATTACATACTACTTTTAATCCAGTAGCAGGCACGTACATTGCGGACGATCTACCATTGCCAATTAAGTGAACTACTTTAGCCATTTGTTTTTTCCATTTGTCGCATTATCTCTTTTTTTCCTTTTGGTCCAGTCCAATGGATAGCTCGTTTTTTATTGCTATCATGTCCATCAACAAGTTGTAATCTAAGCCAATTATATTCATTTGGTAATGTATTAATATATATTATGCGATCTAAAGGGGATTTTAACATAGAATGCAATACCTCCTGATCCCCAACAATTGGCGACGTCTTTACGGTTTCTACCCATTTGTTTAAAATTTTAGGATTACCGGATACGCCAACTAAACCAGAATTATGCCATGTTTCTCCGCGTCGTTTAGACCAAGGCAAATCTTCTACCATATTTAATTTACTTGGTTCAAAATAATTAAATACATCACCCATATCTTGCAAAATTTCAAAGTCAGTATCAATCCAACAAGCAGAATTGGCCAATTTTGCCGCTGTGGCGATTGTAGCAGGTTTTTTAAACCAACCAGCTTCAGATAAATGCGTCATATCTAAAATAGTATCAACATTATTATTAGCATAGGTAAGAATATTGGAACTACATCCAAAGTCCGCAAAAACTAATGGTATGCTTATATGAGCGGTATAGTTTTTAATAAACCATGGAAGCATCCATTCAGTTTTTGAATCGCATCCAGTAATAAAGCATTTATCAAATAAGTTCATATTGTCCATCCTTATACTGGTGTTTAGCCAAACAGCCAGGTGTTAGTTGAATAGTTGAAAATGAATCCTGAGCTTCTACCGGCCATGGATAAAATTCTTCTATCCACGGAAACCAACTGTTATTAATAAAAACATCAGTTGGCTTGGCACTAATTTTAGCTTGTTTAATTAATGCTTCTGCACCCTTTGGTTTAATCTTATAGGCATGCGCGCCCGGTAAATAGTTTTTAGAAACTAGGGGATTTACACCAATTTTCATTGGTATATTAAATTTCCCATATGAAGGGTGTCCATATGAAAGTAATTTATTATATGGTTGAAATTCATTAATAGGTGAATGTACTACAGCATCATGCTCAAAAATTAATATTTCTTCATTGTGTTCTACTGAATATTCCCATAGCGAATGATGCGAAAGAAATGCTGCTACACATCGGTCGAGTCTAGAATACACTTCTTGAAATCCGCTAATTGGTATATCTTTTGATTTTAAGATTTCAATTGGATTATCTGCTGGAGTAATAGCTTTCCAATTTTTTACTTCAATACCATATGAATTTGCAGAGTCAATACAATTTTGCGCTGCTTTCACCGATTGTGGTATATCCATTATAGTTATAACATATGATTTCATTATTTAATTATACCCTATATTCAATAAAAAGTAAACTATAAAGTTGTAGTTGATGGGAGTCCTTGCACTTTAGTATAATGTTCTTTTGTCACCCCAAGAAAGTAAAAAAGTTGTCTACACATCAAAGCATCATTTGGCCATAGACCAATTTGTGGATTATGGACGGCATCAATAAGTTCACTTGCAGCCGTTGGTGTAATTATATATGCAGAATTTCCGGCCAACCCCTGCGGAATTTTTTGATCATTATCAATCCAAGGGACGATTTGATATTTCGAACTATTAGCATTTATTGCATCGCGATATACTGATGCCCGTCTTGTTGCACCGATTGGATTATTAATACCTAATACCTGATAAATAGTAAAATTGATATCAAAGTCTATTTTTTTTGTAAATACTGCATCATGTTCAAGAATTAAAATATTTTCATTAGTTTCTTTGCATTTTTTCCATAGTAAATAATGGCTCATTGAACAGGCCATTCTTTTATTTTTATTTGCAGTTGGATATGCTTTTTTTAATAATCCAGTACCAAAGTCAATGGTTTCACCAGACCAGGGATAATTCCATATAACATTATGATCTCTCATTTCTTTATGTACCGTTTCAGGCGTTACGGCATTAAATTGCTCAAGTTGAAACTCATTGTATACCCGATATGAACTTTCAACAAGTGTTGCATAGCCCTTTTCAGAAATTGCGTCTCCTTCAATTACAATAGCATATGCTTTCATTTGTTCAACTTATTTTTGTGTGGAAATATTGGGTCAATTGGATTTACATCAAGGAAGTCTGTCAATAGCTTTGTACTATCTCCACCAATAATATCAAGCACAAGCAAATCATTTGGTCGTTTCCAAAAATATTCGAGCACATCCTTATTATGAGAGTCATATGCTAAAGAAGCCTGTTCTCGATTAGGAAATGGTGAACCATAGACTCGAGTCCGAATGTCTACCTGACGTTGAGCCATGTTCCATCCACGCTTTCTTTCAAGGTATGGTACAATTGAATCCAACCAGTCTTTCTTATTACGAATAGTAATGATAAACTTAGAGTTTGGAAACTTCTGGTCGAGCTCTTTATACACCGGAATCACTGGAATGTCAGTGGCACCGTCTTTATGAAATCCCCAAAGTTCTTTTTCACTCGGATAGTGTACAACATCGTATCCAAGTTCAATTAACGTTTCATTAAGTGTGGTTGTACCTGTACGTGATAGTCCAAGTCCAAAAATTTTAGATCTCATAATTCCATTCTTCTCTTGGTAAATTTACAACTCTTAGCAATTGCTCTTCGGTCATATTATCAGCACCAGGAAATTGGCAATGTACAAATCGGGTGCTTTCATCTCGGTGATCTATAATTCGCCGCTTTGGATTTATTTTGTCTTTTGTTCCGTGCACATAGCTATTCCAACCATTATGCATTTCAAGCATATTCATATTAGTAGCAAATATCATAGCATGTAGATATGGTTGGTCACACGTATAAAATGAATTAAGACCGGATTTATTTATTAGCTTAACGTAATCATCAAACGCAACCCATTTTTCTCGGGCATGTTGCATTCCTTTATTAGAATACATTACAACACCGGTATTATAAACTTGTACTAGCCCATCTTCGGTACGCGGAACTTCTATACCATATTGCGCTTTTACTATCTGCGCCCATTTTTCATCTGTTTGACTTGTTATACGGCCAAGAGTAATTGTTCTTTGTTGCGGTTGAAACGGTTCAGTACAAATACCAATGTCCGCATCAAAACCTTCGAAAATATTTTCTTTTAATCCATTAACCGGAAAAACATCAGTATCAGCAAATAAGACATTATCATATTCATTATATGGCGATTCAAACACGGGTTTAAAGGCACCATAGTGTGGAGAATAGTTACCGAATCGCCGATCGTGAATATATTTAGGATTGTCTTCAAATATATAATCAGCGTCAATGCGACTAGCATAAGCTTTCATTGCGTTCACACCGGCATGCACTGATTCTCTTACTGGCCCGTCCCAATATTGATAGATTAAATTTTTCATTTTATGCCTTATAATAAAACCAATCCTGTGGTTTATTTCTCGTTTGATAATAGTGTATGTATCCAAGATCTGTTAGAATTTTATTTGATTGAGTCATAACACCTGGATTTTCTGGATGATTTTCAATTTGTATAATAGGCGAATTGTTTTTTAGTGTTTCGATCATTCCATTTAGAACGGGAATATTGTATCCTTCAACATCAATCTTAATCAAGTCTACATCTGTAAGATTAAGACTATCAATTGTAATTCCTTTTACCTTAATAGGAGTGGCGATGTCTTCAAATCGAGCGTTTTCTTTAAAATAACGGCTATTTAATAATCTTTCCATGTCAGAATAGTTTACCATTCCACACCCACTATTATGCGGATTCGTAAACATCTCTAGTTCTTGTTCTTTATCAGTAACAGCATTGAAATATAGTGTAACATTATTGAACTGTTTTGTGTTTTCCTGAAGATAATCGCCAAGGATAGGTTCAAAGGAATGTACGTGTTCAAAGTGTTCAGCAAAACGCAGAGTGGTCAAACCAATATGGGCGCCGATGTCGAGACAAGTGCGTTTATTTTTTAACTGGCGTTTAATTATTTCCCAATCGCTTTCACCCCAGTTTTTGAGTTCTTCTTGAGTTCTGCGTTGAAATACAACGTCATTTGGCGTCTTAATCATATGATTCCTCTTTCTACTAAAGAGCGGTAGTTATCAATCTTTGGCGCTTTTTTACCACCAGGTTTTATTTTTGATCGAATATGAATAATTTCAGCTTGGTCAACCCCTTCATCAAAGCTTGAATGATTCCATTGCTGCCGATCTAAATAGGCTTCTTGAGTATTTTTTATACCAGCTAAAAATGCCAATCTATGCATTATACCTTCGTCATTAAAGTTATTATTAAATTTCATTGCATCGTCAAGATTATAATGCCTGCGCAATTTTTTTCTTATCTTTTTTTCCAAGCGATAAATAGATCCGCCCCAATATGCATAATTAGGATCACCTAATGTAGGAAACCGTTTATGTAAATTTTTAGCCAACATTGGTTGAATACCAAAATTACGACCAATGCCTTTTTCATCGGTAAAAATATTTTTTGTAGCACCCTTACGCCGAAACATATCAATATCCATCATGACAACAGTGTCATAATCATCGAGGTCCGAACTTAACATAGCAAGCTTTTGGCTTTGGAGGCTTAGCGCGGGGTTAAATACATGGCCACGAAGTAGTTGGTAATCTGCGCCACAGTACTCAGCATATTCTCGGATACTCTCTTGTGAACGTTTTTCTAATTCACGCAGATCACCAGCCCAGTGCTGTAATATAATATTTTTCATTCTAATGGTTCCTTTGAAAAGAAATAATCATGTTGAATTAGTATTTTTTTATTTCTTAGATGGTCTTTAATTTTTTTCTTTTACGTAAGTGTCAAGGCGAGAGGTTGCTATAAGAATTGCGGCCAGTTTTTTCCTATAGCAGGAGCCATATTAATACACCCTCCTTTATATGTGGTATGGTTATTTTTCCCATTGCTACACAAAATTTGATACCATCCCCATTCGGCCGGCAATAATTCTTTTTTTTCATGTAAGCTATTAACCATATCTACATTCCATATTTCGGGTGTATGCATGATAAGACTATCCGGACTAATCATTTTCCACCATCTAGGATTATTTTTTGTCATGTTGTGTTTTACAGGAAAGTCTAACAATTTAGTATCCATCACTCCCCAGCCCAGTCCAACGGGGCCCTCATCTTTAGCCTTTTCTAAAAAGCATGCATAATTCAATGCGTCAGAAAAATATAAATCCCATCTAACTCTTACTATAACATCATATTTTTTATTCAATTTTGCCACAAGAGAATTATGAGCTAAAATTTGTTTTGTGCCGTAATCTAACTTTTGAGTTTTTTTATACTTTTTTCTTTTTGAATCAAAATATTCTCCAGCATATACAGTAGTATCTTTTATTGGACTATAGTCTATTATAGGTTCTGGTTCAATGACCATATTTTCATATTTTTTTAAAAGACAATTATCCCACGTGTGGTAAAAATAATCTGCAGTAAAATTTTTAAATGCAGCTTTCATTCTAGCATTTAATGTTTCAAACTGAATATTAGTTTTTCTTTGTTGACCGCTTACACAGACTGCTATTTTCATTTTTTCATTTTTGTTTGATCTACAATTTTTTGTTTAATAATTGTAGAGCTAACACCTTTTGTATAAGGTATATATACCATGACTATATCCCTCAAGTCTAACCATTCTTGACTAAATCCCATTTGATTGTAATAGTCTCTAGATGCCCAATCAGTACCAATTGCAATAATATGCGGTTGAACCTTTTCAATAGCTTGTGTACTATCGGTATCTCCAATATTGCGAACAACCTTATCACAATAAATACACGAATCAAGTATAAGTTTTCGTTCTTCAAATGAATGAAACGGATTAAATCCCTTATAATCTCGTATGAACTTGTCACTATTTAAAGATACCACCACAATATCAGCAATCAATTTACAACGTGATAAAAAATTCACGTGGCCGGCATGAAATAAATCAAATGTTCCACCAGTATATAATATCCTTTCGGTCATTATTCTACCGCTTTCATTAATTCTTCTATATTTTCACCCTTGTACGGAAGCTTATCTTTTAAGAAAAAGTGCACAAAATGTGCTTCCTTAACTTTATTTTCAGGTATTGCATTAAACAATGCGTTCCATTTAAAATTCATATGAGCAACATTCATTTTTTCTTCTTTAACCCAAACATTAAGAAGGGTTTGATCGGTTGACCATTTCCAATTACCCATGCCATCAATAAAAGGTTTAAAATCAGGTCTTCTTAAAAACTGATTTGGGGTTTCGCCTTTAAGATATTTAAGAATAGCTTTTGAATTTAATACCATCATACCCATATTAAAAAACTCCCCGCCAGAAGCATTCCATTTCCAATCAATGCTACGAAGAGTTCCGTATTGCATTTTAGAATATCCAATAATTTTGCGTTTGTATTCTTCGGTAATAGGCATTTCTCTTTCGCAAACAAAACCAGCATCAACATCATCTGGCAAATCATCAAAAATGTTTGGTGCACCTGGTCGAATCCAGATGTCAGCATCAATAATTGCTACTTGATCATATTTTGGTAAGTAGGTAAAGGCGTTTTCTTTTTCAAAGATAGGCAGATATCCACCATGCTTTTCATAAGATTCTTTACTTCTATTTGTTGCAAAGACATCTGGCTTAATCATTAAGATAGGAGACTTTTGAACGATATGTTCAATATTATGGGCTTTGCAGTATTGCGCCACCGATTCAACACAATGGTTATACAATGTTGAGCGTTTGCCCACACATACTTGATATATCATTCGTTTCATTATTTTATTCCTATCCGGTTTTTGGTTGAGCTTCTTTTGCCGAGAACTCTTCAACAATTTCGCCCTCCATAAACTCTTTAACAATTTCCGGTTGGGTTTCGGCTTCTTTAACAATTTCTGGTTTTGGTTGAGCTTCTTTAACAATTTCTGGTTTTGGTTGAGCTTCTTTAACAATTTCTGGTTTTGGTTGAGCTTCTTTAACAATTTCTGGTTTTGGTTGAGCTTCTGCTGCTAAAAACTTTTCAACAATGGTATTTATTTTATCATAAACTGCACCAACAATAGAAAGATTTTGTGCAGTAAATACGCCAGCTTTAGTAGACGCGTCAATTACTTGCCGTACAACTACCAGATCATTAATATCTAAATTTGTTGATTGTGACGCTGGTGGGCTAGATTTAACAGCAGCTTTACTTTTGGGCGCTGATTTTGTTTTTTTGGTCATGTGTAATTTCCTTTAGCATAATTTTACATAATTTTTTAGTTTCATCAAAAGTAGATTTAAATCTATTTTGCCGATATCCATTCTTCAAAAACCATTTAATATTATCTATTGTACCAGTTTTTCTATCGGTTGGCAAATTTAGATCATTAAATAATTTTTCGACGCTAGATCTTAATACTAGAATTTGAAATATATTCATTACTTATCCTACAATATAGTTATAAATTTCTTTCCAGTTTTTCATAACTGGCAATTGTTCATATAGCATATTATGAGAATGCTCCATAATAATCGATTCAAGACCTAAACGATCCCCTAATTCGGCATTTTCAATTTTATCTTCTACCCATATATATCCGCTATTTTCATAAGGGGCAAGAACTTCATCTTTATCAGCGCCAGTATCGGTAAAGATAAACTGTTCAAATGCCGTTTTACCAAAAAGTTTCTTAGTATTTTTAATCCGTAAGGCTTGAGCTGTTGGATCTAGCGACAAAGAAGTAATCATATGGAAAACATACCCGTGCTTGCGATGTAATAGATCAATATAATGCATAGCGTCGCGTAATGGCGGTAAAAATCCAATAGTTGAAGATTCATTAAAAAAGCGGACAAGCTCTTCTTTTTTATCAGACGTAAGATTGTATCGTGTGCCAATATCATATGCGTCTGGATCACCAGTTTTTTCATAACCATGATGTTCCATCCAAACAGTAAAGGCGTACTCCCAATTAAGTAGCACACCATCGCAGTCCGTTAGAATGACTTTATCTAGGTTGTTCAATTTTTTCATCATGTAGTTCTCCATTAATATAATATTATTATAGCGTTTGATTAATGGATTGTACACCCTTATTTTTAATTTAATAGATTATTTTTTTATCATAGTGTCATTATCATCACTAAAATATAATAATTCTATAGGTTTAATTTTTTTTTCTTTTTCAATAGATTTTATTTTAAAATCTTTTTCAATTGATCGAATTTTTTGCTGCCCTCTTTTTTTATTACGAGGGTCGTATCTTCCAAATTTTGCCATAATATATTAAAAATCACTTTCCCCATGACCACCAGCGGTATTTTCTATTTCTACTGCAAATTCTTGATATCCACCAATGTGTTTATCATGCCAAAAAATTTGTGGTACAGTTTTTGCATTTGGTACTAATTTAAACATTTCATCTCTTTTGCCTGGTTCATTAATATCTATATAGTTATAATCAAGCTGCCATTCAGTTGCTAATCGCACAGCTCTTTTGCAATATACACAGCCTTCTTTTCCGTAAATTTTTATTACACCCATGTTAATACTTCCGCTAAATTTGGTCTATCTTCAGTTGAATTTTTATATTTTAATACATCTGCATAGCCAGCAGACATTAAAAATTGTACATCGTCTTCTATAAAATCAAGTTTATTATCTAGCCATATTTCTTTTTTAACATTAAAATCTGCAAAGCATAATGTATAAGAAACATCTAGGCCAGCTTCAATTAATAAACCACTTAAAATGGTAGCATGCATTCCTATTTCAATATTTGTATTTTTTAAAGTATAATGAGTTTTATAAATTGCTGGATCCATTGGTGGCTGCTTATGACCACCTGATAAATCGCTTTGTACTTTTGCATTTCCGGTAGCAAGTCTTACAGTATAAATGAATTGATAAGGCGCAGTTAATAAATTATAATTTGATCTTACCCTACTATACGCCGAAACATTATATAACCCCTGATTTATATTTTTATTAAATGGGCCAACCGCATAAACTTTATACGGTATTAAATTTTGTTTTGATGCCACAATATCATGCGTGCTTGTCAAAGCATCTGATATAATTGTTTTATCGGGGGCGCGGGTTTCATCATACCATCTAATTTGATTGCGTTTTGCAAAGGTATTATAAATCATAATAAATCCTTATAAATTAAGCATATCTTTTGTCATAATATAATCTCGAACAAAATCTGAGCGAACAATATCTGCCCATTCAAAATTAACTATTTTGAAAAACCGCATTTGTTCAATAATAGATACAAATTGTAAAATGCCGTCTTTTTCATCTTTATATTTAAAATCGGTTTGTTTCGAATCACCGCTAAAAATTATTCGGCAATCATTGCCAACTCGAGTAATAACAGAATCCAATTCATGAAAATTAAGATTTTGCATTTCATCAACTACAATAATAGTATTATCAAAAGTTGCACCCCTAATATAAGAAGTGGTTTCAAATTCTAATTTCTTTTGAGTAACAAGCTTATTATATGCGCCGCCATATCCAAAGATTACGTCACAAATATGTTTATACGGCACTTTATATGGTTCTTCTTTTTCCTCTTTAGTTCCGGGTAAATGGCCAGCATCTCGGGTTGCAACCATAGATCTTAATATCATTACTTTACGATATTTATCTGGATTATTAAGCATTTCATAAAATGCAAAATATAGAGCTATAAAAGTTTTACCAGTGCCAGCTGATCCAGATAAGACTAGATTATACCCATCTTCCCAATGTTCAAAGGCTTTTGATTGCCGTTCGGTAATAGGGTTAAATGGTTCAAGTTCTGCAGCATGGACTTGTAGACTATTGCTTTTTTTCATAATTAAATTCTTACGTTGTTATTACGGCCCGAACCAGATTTTACTCGGCCCAAAACGTCTTTGAATCCATCTGGCGTTTTGTTTATAATATTACCAACACCGCTTACAATTTTTGGTGCAGATAATTTTTGAATTACATCAGGCATTTCATTCAAAATAAGTTGCAATTCTTCATATGAACATACTACATCCCATTCGTAGGCTGTGGCAGTGTCTCTCAGGGTGTACATAGGCATTAATCATCTATCTCTTTATCGCCCTCAATTCCAAATAAAACATTTTGATAAAATTCGTATATATCATCAAAAAGCTTATTGGAATTGAGGTATTGGGCTACATTATTTTTGTTATACAAATTATACTTATAATCTTCTGAAAGCGTTATATTTAATCCATCAGCATCCCAGATCATGGCTTGTAATAAAGATATTTTGTAATCTTTCATCATTCCAACTAATCTATCAATAAACAGCCTATGATTTTTATTACTAGCAATATTTATTTCGTCTATTTGATATTGCAATAAATTAATTAAATCTTCATAATAAGAATCTAGCTCAGTCTCTGGCATTTCTTTCAGAATTTTTCTTAGTCCACCTTTAAGCGGATAGCCGTGGATATCCTTATATAATTCTGAAACTTTAGTGAACAAATGTTTCGTCATTTTATACAACACCCCTTATTAATAATTGGTAATACTTCAGAATTATTTATAAGGAAGATAATAATAATTTAATTATTGATTTTTTTTGTCTTTACATTTTTACGGCGAATTCTTCGGAATTTAGAATAAAGGCGCACAGTTCGGTCAGTTATTATACGTTTTACATTTTTTCTTCTATGCCGTGCTGCTTCTGATTTTGCAATTCTTTCAGCTTTAGTCATGCTGCAATCTCCTTAAACCAATTTGGTGTTTTACGTTTAGACCAAGACATTTTAAATCTTGCTTGCTTAGTTTGATAGAATGCCCGATATGCCTCAACCGGATCGTTGAGAGCAATGCATTCTGGATTAGACGCCATAGCCAATTTAAATGGTGTACGTCCAATATCTGGTATTTTAGTAGGAGGTTTTACTAAAATATCTTTTAGCTTTGTTATACTGAGATGTTGTTTATTATAGCGATATTCAAATTCTTCGCCAAGCGCAATAAAGTGCTCATAATGCCAATTGTAATTATCTTTGGATTCTGCTGTCCATACTGTGCATGGATGATGATAATGAACTGCTTTATATAGCACATTATCCATATTATTGTTGGGGTGAAGGTAATGCCAAACCATGCGTTTGCCGGATTTTGATGGCCGTTTTTCAGCGTGACCATCTAGCATACGGTGCACGGTCGAAAGCATTTGTGCTGATTCTAAAATCATTTTAACAACATGCTTATCACATTGTTGTTGAGCAGCCTCAATTGGGCATTCAGATAATACAAATAAATTCATAATAATATCTCCAAGTTATATACTATATTACCACATTTAAAGTGGATTGTAAATAGCTTATTTCTTTTTTGCGATATTTTTTGTTTTTGTTTTAACCACAATTTTTTCTTTTTTTTGTAATTTTATTCTCATATTAAAATGGTTAGCGCATGCAAATTCGGTTTGTTTATCGGTCCAATTAAATTTTTTTGATATTCGAGATAACATTTTAATCCGAGTATCTGCAGCGCCATCCCACTTAGAAATAGCTTCCCAAAGAATTTTATCTATTTCTATCCAATTCATGTAATCTATAGCCATAATCTAATATTTTATACTTTCTAATGCGTTGTCACTAATTCGGTTTTCTTTGATGATATATAGGATTCAATATATTGTTTTTTCACTATGACCTTTTTAGCTAGGTCTTGCTTTCCTTCTTTTCTGAGTTCGTTTGCAAAAATTTCGAGTTGAGCTGAATCTTCTTGTAATCTCTTCAGTTGTTGCTCTAGCATCAGACTTCCTTTAAAGTGAAAAAACTGGCTCGTGCAAAGCACGGCCAGTTCAGTATTAATTAGTTGTTAATGTGAATAACATATGCATTTTATGAATCAGACAATAACCCTGGGAAGGCCTCCATTACTGTGTTGCGGGTAATACCTTTAATAGCTTTTTTTTGAATCATGTTTAATACAATCTCTGCATCTGCTGGGTGGATAGATTCCAATAATTGCACATATAGCTTTTCGCGTTTAGCTTTAAGCATGCTGTCGCCAGGACCGCCTTTTACAAAATATCGGAATTTACTATTTTGTCTGCTCAGAGACGATGGAATAGAGTCAATTTTATTTGCTTCATATGGCGGTATGCCAGATGGAATATTCCAAACAATATTTGAATCGTAAGATCCACGTAAAATATCTTTCAACGCCCACGATTCATGATTTTGTAAAATTTGAATCGTGTCGGCCTTTTTCTTTTCACGGGCCGCCGCGTGAATAATTTCATGAACTAATAGCATTTATTATATAAACTCCTGTACACTTTCTAATAACAATTTACATCGCTTCTGAATCAAATATGGGAAAACCTTTCCCCTATTACTTGAAGGGTTTTGGCTTTCATAATTATTTATAATTTCTTTAACGACAGAAATGGGCGTTTCAGTCAAATCTATAAGTTTTTTATTTCGCATGTAGTTTCTATATGCATCTGCACCCATCGCTGCTTCCAGATTATCTGCAGCAAGCCAAGTCTCAATTTTCTTTTTAGTTAGCGGGGTTTGCCTACGGCCTTCAACAAATACATTATCATCAGATAATACATTAGGGATGCCATCACTAGCGTCACCCTTAAAAATATGTTGAGCAAAATACAACCGCGGATTATCTTCTTTTACAAACTTTTTAGTCATTGGAGAATACTGACGAATATTCTCATATTTGTGCAATTGAATAAAATCTTTATCAGCAGAAATAATCATTACTGGCTCATGCTGACCAAACTCTTGTGTTCCTAAAGCAATATGAGCAATAGCGTCATCGGCTTCACAGCCTTCTTGATGAATTACTTTATATGGAAAATGATCACGAATTTCATCACGAATTAAATTAATAATCCGAAACGCTTCATTCCAATCAATTGTAGATTCTTCACGCGCATTTTTGCGTTTGAATTTATATTGTGGAAATGCATCTTTACGCCAATTACCTTTACCATCCGCCACAATAACAATTTCGCCATATTCTTTACCGAATTTTTGACGATACATTCTTATTGAATTAAGAATCATATGGCGAATAAGATTTTCATCTAAAGCTAACCGTTGCACAATAACATTACCAATAGCAACACCATTGAAATCAATTAAAATCATTATATACTCCCTATCGTTATATACTATTTTACACTATATTGATCGATAAGTAAACCCCCTAAAGGATTTATTTCATTTTTGCAGCAGCTTCTTGAACTTCGGCTACATCTATAATATTTTCACTTAATAAAATTTCTCTATTTCCAAGGTGATCGCGCTCAATATCAGCTTTATTTTGCCCAAAGTATTTTACTGCATGATGTTCATCAATTAAAATAGCTGCAGCCGTTGTATCACCAATAATAAAGTCACCAAGGATTCTCCCAAATTTGCCTTTCATATCTTCGCCATCTTTTGCGGCAAACGTTTTAAGGATACATTCTTTTTCAAGTAATTGTTTTAACCGATTTTTTGCGGCTATACCAAAAATTTTTTCAACTTTATCACTGGTTCGGGATTCCGGAGTGTCAATTCCCATAACACGGACGCGTTCGTTTTTTAACCAGATTCCGAATCCAAGATCAATATCAACGTCTACGGTATCTCCATCAACAACCTTTACTAGGTTTGCTTTATATTCATACATTTTTTAATCCTTTTTTTCTTTTAATACATGTTTGCGATGGATTTTGCCACCCACAAAGGCATTATAGTATTCATCGGGCTTTAATAACACATCCCGCACCATTTGTTCTCTCATTTCATAATACGAGCATTCACCCTTTGATATACATAATCGCAGTATTTCTCGTTTAAATCTATCTCTTCCCGAATTTTCAACAAGCAATTTAACTTCTTCACTTGAACCATAATAGTTTTGCCAATCAGATTGTGTTACTTTAACACGCTTTCTTTTATATCCTTTTAATGGCGCCAATCTTCGAGTAGACCATAGATTTTTTTTACCAACATATTTTTTATTATTTGTTAAATCAGTAATTAAATATACAAACCCGACGAAAGGCTTTATTTCCTCTTCCGTCGGGTTATATTCAATATCATTATAAAACCACATGTATTATCCTTTATTCGCATCGCGATAAATTTATTTATAATACATGTTAAGAGTTAATCTTCGGAGTCGTTTAGTTCATCAATCATTTCTGCTCGTATTTCGGTTCCACACATCGGGCAATGGTATGGATCATCATCGATATCGGTTGATATTACTACTTGTGTTTCAGTTTCACAAACATCACAGTCTAAATAAAAATATTTCATATTAGGCCTCACATGCTGCGCATTCAGTTGATATTACTCTTTTGCGGGTCAAAGATTGTGCTGCAGACATAGAAAAACTATAATATAAACTCTTAATACCCAATTCATGAGCATACAAATATAGCTGATTAATTTCCTTTACAGTCATATCTGGATCAAGCATTAGATTCAAGCTTTGACTTTGATCAATATATTCTTGACGGATTGCCGCTTGATCAATAATAGTATTTGGACTAATTTCAGAAAATGTTTTAAATACTGCTTTTTCATCATCAGTTAAAATATCGAGATGCTGAACAGATCCATCTGCATTACGGATTGCTTCCCATACTTCGGGTTTATCTTCATCTTTTTCTTGCAATAATTTTTCAAGATATGGATTCTTAATTGTTACTTTCATTTTAGCCAAATCTTTAACATAGCAATTACTAAATTCTGGCTCTATAGATTGAGATACTTGACCCAAAATAAAACTTGATGATTTAGTTGGAGCAACAGCCATTGTAGTAGTATTGCGCATACCATAGCCTTCAAGAAGTGGTGGTTCGCCTAAAACAATAGCCAATTCTTTTGAAGCTTCATAACTTCTTGTTCGCAATGTTTTTGCAATTTCAAGATTTAATTTGGCCGCGGCTGTGCCCTCAAAAGCAATCATATTAGACTGTAAATATGAATGCCAGCCAAGAATACCAGCGCCTAGCGCCCGGTGATTTTTTGCAAATTCCCTCGCACGAAGCAAATATGTCTGGCCTTCGGTCTTGCGAATAAATTCCTCACAGACAGTATCAAGGAACATAGTTAATGTTTCAATAGCATCTGTTTCTTTAATCTCATCCCAATGTAAAAGATTAAGTGATGATAATACACAAGTAAACGTTTCTTCATGTGAAGATGGCAAGGCAATTTCAGCACACATATTAGAAGCATATACGCGCAGATCTTTATCTTTATAAACTTGGGGCCGGCCATCATTTACATTATCGCTAAATAAAATATATGGGAAGCCAATTTCAGCTCGACGCTGCAAAACTTTTGCCCATAATCTGCGCTTTTCTGCATCACCGGCTTTCATTTCGCGAATAAACGCATCACTTACCGTAATACCTGTTGTAAGCCCTTGGATAGGATTACCTTCTGTACCAATGTCCAGAAACTCGTCAGCATCTGGGTGTTCAATGTCTTGGTATGCCGCAAAGAAACCACGGCGAACTGAACCTTGCGATACAACTGATGCCAAAGTATCATACATCTGCATAAAGTGTACCGAACCCGAGGATTCTCCCGAATCACGAATTGGAGCACCGCGATGACGAACGGCGCCAAAGTAACCCGACGTACCACCGCCGTTTTTCATTAGCATACCGTTTTCAGCATGACCAAATAAAATAGCTTCCATATTATCGTCAATATAAGAACCAAAACAAGAAACTGGTAAGCCCCGGTTTTTGCCATAATTTGCCCATACTGGCGATGCTAATGAATAATAGCCGCGGCTCATATAATCATAAAACTTATCAGCAAAACCATCAAATTTTGATTGGTCTGATTTAGTCTTTGCCATATCTTTTAAATACCATTCTGCTTTATCCGCAATATTGCGAATACGGCTTTCTGGCTTTTCTTTTCCTTCTAAATAGCCACGTGACAAAAATGTTCGGGAATCTTCGTTTAACCAATAAAACTTTTTATATTTTTTCATTCTATAATTTCCTAAAATAAATCATCGCAAGTAAACGCTTTTGTTTTCTTTGAATACGCGGTACTGCGCTTAACAAAAAAGTCTACATTTTTTGTACTCAAAATTTCTTCCATAAACCAGTCAGTAGTTTTGACTGCATCCATATCTACATCATATAATGGCTTCATATCAATTGCTTGGAGCGATTGATTAAACCGATATTTTAAAAATTCTTTTACTGTTTCTTTTGGCAAGAAATCTAAATCATATTCGCCATAAATCCAATCAACAATTGCAGATTCTGCTTTATATGCATCACGGCAAAGGCGATTAACTTCGCTAATACTATCTTTATCAAACCAATCTGGATTTTCTGCCCGAATAATATTTACCAGTTCAAACCCAAATCGAGCATGAATATCTTCTTCTTTTGAAGTAGCTTCTACTGCATTTGAAATACCCTTAAGCACATTTTTATGCTTGTTAAATGACATCATAATTAAAAACTGGCTAAACAAAGATACATTTTCAACAAACATTGAAAATAGAATAATTTTATGAAAATAATCTTTATTATCAACAGGAGAACCAATTGATTGTTCGAGATACGCAATACGTTTTTTCATAGCAGGCACTTCAACAAGCTTTTCAAATTCTTCGTTAAGCCCCATTATTTCAATAAGATTTGAATAAGCATCGGCATGCCGCACTTCAGATTCGCCAAAAGTCATACCTACTGCAGACACTTCTGGTTTTGGGAATCGATCACCGATTTTAGACCAAAATGTTTTAACCGCAACTTCAATTTGAGAAATGGCTAACATAGCCTTCTTAACAATTTCAACCTCTTCGGGTTTCATATTAACTTTCATATCTTGAATATCAGATGAATAATTAAATTCAGTATGAACCCAATATGAATGACGAATAGCATCTGTGTATTCATTAAGCTGAGGATATTCATACGGCTTTAGGTTTGTTCTTTTGCGAAAAATATCTGGTTGGTTATTAAAACGAAAACGAATATATTCACGGGCTAAATCATGTAAGCCCATATCCATAATAACATTCTCTACAGTTGTATGAATATTATCAACCCCCACTTGAACATCAGCAGCATCATCCTCATTCAATAAATTTGTTACATCATTGGCTACTTCACCTGGGAGCAACCTGCTCCGCATTCCAACAGTTTTCATAGCTTTAGAAACCGCAAGACTAATTTTATTTTCGTCGTAGCTTTCAGTAGTGCCATCACGTTTAGTAACGTAATTAACTTTTCTTAAAAATTCTTGGGGAGTTGTTTGCAGCATCATGGCTATTCCTTCATTGGAGGTCTAAAAATAAGATAGCTATATTAACCCTTAAAATAAGAGCAAATGCTATATACTCAGTCGGATGATTTATTATATACTATTATATATCATAAGTAAATCTTTAAAATTAACAATATGTAGTCTTTTAACGATTTTTTTATCAATATATGGAAAATAAATTAATTTATTTTTTCTCTAGTTCTAAAATTCTATTTTCGAGTTCGTCAATTTTTTTAGTTACATGCGGATATTTTTTGCGCCAAGCATCGGTTGGTTGTTCAAACCAAGTAAACCCGTATCTATTAACTAAAAAATCTAAAAATTGATCTAGCTTAGCATAACACCATAGGCCAACTCGGGTGTCTTTAAAATATGCTAAAAATGCAGCACCTAAGATTGCCCCCAATATACTAGTATATATCCAAAGTGTATCGTTCATAAGATCTGATATTAAAGTTGACATTTATTATTCTTCCAGTATTACAGCACTATCTAAAGCTTCTTCAGCCTTTTCATAGTAGTTTCTATATGCCGCAATAATAGTTTTTTGTTGTTCAACTAACTTGCGTATTTCACTAAGATTTAATCCTAAATTACTATACCCATCACCGGTTAATGCATAAAGCGCAAAGGCTTGACCATCGTTACTTAGATCTTCGATAACCTGGTCAAGATTGTTTTCATTAATAACAATCCATTCAAGAGTTTTCATATTTAATTCATCAACTTCAGGTAAAGTCAATACGGGTTTATTAATCGGCTTCGACGATATCTGTATTTGCTGAGGTAGCGGTTTCGAGCAGGCCATCAGACTTGTAAGTATCATAAAGCCAAGGGCATTCCTTATTAAAAGCTTCGCCATTTACAGCGGTCCTTTCTTTTTCATTTAGTTCGGCACCCGATAACAATTCAAAACATCGACCGGCGTTATATGAGCCACGATTAACCGCGCGCTCAATTCCAGCCGGATTATTAAGTGCAGCAACTGTTAAATCTATTCTTTCTAATTTATCAGCTAATAATTGGCTTTGTCTTCTTATTTTTGCATATTCGGCATTTATAGTGGTCAATTCTGCTTGTGCATCATTATAACTGTTTTGAAGAGACGCCATAGCATCTTCTTGAGTTTCTATAGCACTATTTAATTTAGCATTATTGGTTTCTAATATAATTATTGTTTGTTGCAATCTTAGGTATTCTTGGTATCCGAAATAGCCCGATACACCTATTATAGCAAATAATGAAAGGAAAAGATACACTTTAATCATATTTTTTAAACTTTATTCAATAAATTTGCGGAATCTTTTTAAGATTCTTGGTGGTTTATCTTTACGACGGCGTTTATCAACAATAACAGTGCCAGTCGGATTATCACCGGCACCAACAACTGATTGAGTAGTAGTTCCGGCCGCAATATCTTCAGTTTTTGACAATACGGGCGCTATGGCTTGACCGTAAAGGGGCTTGATTTTTTTCATAGTATTTCCTATAGCAATTCTGTAGATGATATATAGATTTTTTGATTTGTTCTAATATGTACAGCCTCATATATATTTAAGCCAAATATATCTCCAATTGGATATCCATCATTAATAATACGAATTTGATCTTTAGCCCGTACTAATTCTTCATTAGTGCTATTAACCATTTTAGGATATTTTACCTTATACATACCCGGAGATACCCGATTACCTTCTAACATAAACCATTCGCTATGTTCGTTTAAAAAATCTACGGGGTGATGACCAGTTGTTTCAATAATTTTTTGTAATCCTCTATCATCAATTTTGTATTTTTCTTTAATAAGATATAAAGCTGCAGCATAAGACCCAATAATAGAACCACCACCGGGCGCTTTAGCCATTAATCGTTTAATATTAAATACCAATTTAATAAACGGAGTATATGCAGATTTTTTTTCCGGAGAATCTATAGCTTCGCTTTTAATTCGTTTACCAGCTTTATCAATAAGACCAATTTTAAATGCTTCGGTTTTTTCAAACGGTGTTACTAATAGCTTTAAAAATCTAATAGTATATACTAAATCTGCTGCTGATTTAAAAATTCCCATTATATTGCTCTCAGTCTTTCTACAATTTCCTTATCCATTTCTATACCAAGATATTGGTTAGGTCCAATATAATTAAGGAACAATAAAAATGGTTTTAAAACGGGCCAGTGGGCAGAAGTCATTTTATACTCTAAAATCTTAAGAGTGGCTTCTGGTCCAAAAGAGTTAAAGACTACTACCAAATGATTTAGTATTAATCTTTCACTACACCGGCCCGATTCTATATATTTATTAATCAATCTTTTTATATATTTAAATCTATTCAAATCTTCATGAAATTCATCAACATCAATACACTTAGGATTATAATAATGCTTCGCTACATATATAAGGAAATTCTTTTCATTCAACTCATTAAATAATGTCAAAGTGTTAGCCTTTATTTTTTAGGCGCGGTAAATCACCGTTTTATCGCCAGTAGAATTATCACCGGGTCTCGTAGTTGGACTTTTAACGCCGTTCAAAAATGATTGAAAAGTTTTTGTGTTAACGGTTGGGCCATCAGCATATTCTGGTGTTTCAATTGTATGTTTATTAATAAAATCTGCTTCGCCCTTGCGTGTTTGCAATTGCTTTTGCCAACTATCACGTGTGATATCATTGGACTCCGGTTGCGCAGCTTCTTGAACAGATTCATCAGTATTTGATTTAGTAATCCAATTAGAACCGTCTTTGTCGCTGGAATCATATGAGCAGTCTTCGTTTTTCGGTTTGTTAAATTCATCGCCGCACTCTTTGCATACTAAAGTTGCATTATCAGTATCTTCATTTTTAGTTTCTGATACTTCATGATAACCGTTATTATCACAATGCTTGCAACCTTTGCCTTTGCATTCAGGGCAAACTTGACGCTCTTCATCCATAGCCTTTGCAATTGCTTTGCGGCGTTTATGAAGATATTCATCAGAAGAATCGATGTCGCCATCGTTATCAATGTCTTTGTCTTTACGGTCATCGAATTTCTTCTTGACTGCTTTAGGCTGGACTTTATCCATACCTTCACCGTCATCAGACTTATCGTTAGTATTATCTTCGGTCTTACTCTTTTTATCCCATGGGGCTTTTGGTAGAGTAACCTTTTCTATACCCTTTTTAGAAGCAGCACTTACTTTAGCTAACGCTTTACGCGTCGCAGCAACTGAACTTTCATCTACGGTTTCTTCAGCAGGATTAGCCGCCGCTTCTTCCATTTGTTTTTGTTTTACTTGACCATATGTTGCGGCCAAATTTCGGATCCATTGATTATCCATGATTGTATTCCTTTACATCCATATATTGGCGGCAACAGCCGCAATAACAGCAGTACAAACTGCCCAAAATATTTTATTAATAATAGAAATAGTTCTACTATTATTTTCTGCTGTTTGCCCTAAATTATCTAGTTTTTCATCCATTTTATTTAATCGCTTATACATCATTGAATTATCTTTTTGGATGTTTAGAATTTTCTCTTCGGCGCGTGCCAAAGATACCATTGCTTCTGCTAGCAAATCTAATTTAACTTCTATTCGTTCTAGGCGCGATCTTTGTGACTCGTTATTATCGGACATATATTTAATTTCCCATGCGATAAATTATTATTGTTATTTATAATATAATATATTCAATACATATATTTTGTAATAATTATTGACTACCAAATTCATGGCCGGCCACTCGCTTCATTTGTTTATTAAATTCTTCTTGGTCCGGTTTTTTCTTGTATAGCTTAATAGAGATATTATCTTTATCTTTACCTTTAATACGCCATTTCATACCATCCGCTTTATGTTCAGCATCAGTTGTTTTTACAACACGACGTTTATAGCCATCTTCCCAGGTTTCGGATCTTCCACCTTCGGCAATAAAAAGCTTAAATGGTTTCATTGGGATAACTCCGTCGTAGTTTCGGTTAATAAAGAAGTCTTAATTTGTAATTCTATTGGATTTGCTTCATTTAATTTAGTAGCGGATTCATTTGTAGGCTTACACTCACCACAGCAATTATCGGTACCACAATCCGGATGCTCATTCAATTGAGGATTAATTAACATTTTTTTTACCCCTATTATCATATTCGCCCATTTTCATAACTTGTTCTTTAGCATACCATTGTGGGCTATATGTTTCATGCCAATCCCACTCGCGTGTTTTTGAATTCCACTCCAATACTTTCCACTCACCTTTATGACGAATATTTTCATCATATTGTTTTTCAATTTTAAATCTTCTACCGGTAGGAAAAGTAATTTCCTTTTCGCCGTTGGGTCCAGCCTTTTTCCATTTAGGCAATTTAACAGCTTCTGTTAAATGAGTTTTGAAACTTTTCATTTCATTAATTCTTTTATAATAGCTAAGGCTTTCTTACCATCAGGATGGTTTGGATTTATACTTACTTCATCACCGTTCATAAAATCAGATATATTTGCTGATTTACCTAATGCTGTAATTGCTTTATGTAATGGATCTCTTTTATCATATTTAGTTTCAAAATTAGGTTTACCCCGCAATTCAACCCAACTTTTTTCTTTAGTGTCTCTCATTTTTAAAGTATCCTGGCCTATGCCACGAATCAATTTAACCATAACACCTTCAGAAATATATGTTTTAAATTTTAGCATTGCTAAATACCCGGTTCTATTATTTTTAAAATTAAAGTGCCGTCGCTGGGACAACCCGTAGGAGGTTTGCCCTTTATTAACCTATGATATTCCATTTTTTTTATTTGAAATGTTGTACCTTCTTCCATCATATGAGGAAGAGTATTTTCCATTTGGAATAACCAACCAGCACTATTATGTACAACAAGAACTAATCTATCTTTTTTATCCCTATGCCAATGTAAATCGCCGCCTTCACAATCATATGCAAAAGTTCTAAACCATACATTTTCTTCAACAGTTGGGATATCGAAATAAGGAGCTACCAAAAGAAATTTCCACCCCCGCTTAATCCCAGCTGATCGGCATAATATGGTAATCGACATGCCCAATAACCAGCAGTCATTTTATCGGTTTTTGTATCACATTGATGTCTAGCAGCAAAAGACTTACGAGCTGCCGGATCATCAATTTTTGCTTTCAATCCTGTGGTATCACCCCATGAAATTTTTTTAATCTTATCAGTTTTAGGATCTTTAACATAAACATAATATTTTTTTGGGCCGCCACGCTTTGGTTTATTTAATGGCATATCCTGCTCTTTTTCTTCGAGCATTGGTGAATCTAAGGGCACATGCTGATGATTATAAAAAGCAAATTCCCCAATATCGGTTTGTTCAATCATAAATAAATCGCGGCCAGATAACTCAATATTACCTTCAGCATATTGCTTTCGGGCATCTCTGAAAACTTTATAATAAGATTCTGAGCCAACTCTATATAACTCACCAAGAGAAATATTATTTTCTACAACATACGTTAAATTAGTGTCATTTACAAAGTTTTTAAATTTAATCATTTTATATTAATCCCTTTGAATCCATAACTAAATATCCTATACCGCCAAATACTCCGATACAAGCAAACATTAATATTAATATAGCTAAAGTATTTAATAAATTTTTACGCATTTCGGCCTGGCGATATACAGTTTCTTGCCTTTGTTTTGCTATCTTACGACGCATGCGAATTAATTCATCCCAGGCATTTGCTCCATATCTAAACATTAGCATTGTTCTTAATTCTTTTTCTTGTTCAATTATTTTCTTTTCTTGAATAAGCAATGCTAAAGCTTCTTCTTCAATAGATCCGCTAGCAAATAGCCGTTTAAAAATTGGCGGATTTTTTGCTTGTTCTTTTGCAAATCTAAAATCATTTACTGCGCTATACCACTTACCTAATTGCTGAGCAGTATCTTCAAATTCCCTACCAGCCGCAACCATTCGAGTTACTACATTATATGCAGAGGTAGCCATAGTTATTGCTGATATTGGATCTATCATTATTCGGTTTCTTTTTTATCTAAAACTGCATACATGTCTTTAGCTTTTTCATGAAACCCGCTTAATTTATTTTGCATCCATTCCGGAAATTTTTTATTATTTTGAATATGTTCAGCTACTTCTTTGCCTACATATTGAATAAATTCTGCTTGTTGCATAGCCATACCGGCTTCATCTGGGGAAGCCGGTTTATCATCTTCTGGCGCTTCTGTAATAATGCGGAATTCTCTTAATTGGGTAAAGGATTTCATTTTATTTTACCTTACTCATTGCAAAATCCATCATTTTCATAAACCTGGTTTCGTCTTTGTTAATTGCGTCAGCAAACTTTTTCTTGTTTGCATCGTTCAACGAGTCATGCACCTTTACCATTGCAGATGCAGTGAACATATCAACTTTTGTCTTTGAACCAGAAGCAAATTTAACAGCTCCGGCCGACTTTGTGTTTACGATTTTACGAAGATCATCGATAACGCCTTCTGATACAACTTCTACATAATCTTTATTACTAGGTAATTTGCCTTTATTAAGACCATTTTTAGCTTTATGTTTATCAAATGTGGGTTTAATACCACGCTTTTTAGCATTCTTTTCAGCTTTATCGATATCAACCATATGCTTAGCATAACCCTTCTTAAACATTTTAGGGTCAGATTTTTTATGTTCATCGTCATTTTTTGATTGCTTTTTATTACGCCAATCAATAAATTTTTTGCCGGACATTGCTGCGGCCCGATCACTGGAGGTATATTTACCGCCAAATAGACCTTTATTATCTTTGTATTTAGCACTGGTACCAGCAGCCTCTTCTAGCGGATTAGTAAAGCTATCGGCCTTTAAGCGGCCAATAATACGTCCACCCCCATCTGTAACAATAAAATCGCCGTTATCAGCAATACGAGAAGTTGTTCCGGCTTTTGCTCTTTTACCACCAAGAGCCTTTGTCATTAGGGCCTTTACTGCTCTTTCTTTTACGCCTTCATCAAGTTCAATTTCTTCATTACGTATATTTTTCTGAAATGCTTTGTATTCTTTGCGGCGGTCTGCGTCTTTATCTAATAAAGAAAGAATTTTTTCACGTGGCTCTGTGTCTAAGTCATCGACAAACTTCTTCAGTTGTGCTGTTTGACCTTTCTTCATCATCATAGCAGCTTTTATAAAGTCCATCTTATCAATGCCGCCATGTTTACGGGCATAATCTTCAAGTTCTTTTGCAACACGTGACATTGTAGCTTCATCAAGATTCGATTCTCTTATTGAGGCTTTGTACAATTCTAAACCTTTAGAATATGCTGGGTTTTTCATCATTCGCTTTGACTCAGCATCATCTGGATTTTGATGAGCCATGCGAACTGTTGGTTCGTCTAATTTATTGGCTTTCATATGCTTTTTATATGCATCAAACTTTTTAGAATCTACTGCTGGACCAAATCTGTTTCTCATCGGCGTGGTTGTTTCATTAACAGATTCAGCAAGCTTCCAACCCTTTGCAAGATATTCTTTTTGTTTAGTCTTATCAATAACAATAGTTTTGCCGGCTTTATCTACAACCATGACTTCGGTTTTAGGATTTTTTAACTGCCGAGCCTCCTCAACAGATTCGGTAAATTCAACTGGAACAAGGATGGATCCTTTAGACCCACCATTAACCATCATCATTTCATCACCTTTACGAGCAATTTTAAAATCTTTGTGAATTTTTTTAAAGTTAGCTTTTGAAATATAAACTTTATTATTTTTTACTTCATAATCGCGATCCCGTAAAACGGCTTCGTCAAGCGATTCAAATTGCATAGTATGTTGGCCACTGCCACGAACCTTTTCGGCTGCGGCTTTAGATGAATATGGGGCACCTTGATTAACAAATTTGCCACCAGAAAACTTTTGAACCTGAAACCCGGATTTTGCTTTAGCGCCGGCTCTGTTATCAGGGTGGGCATTCGACAAATCTATAATACGGATTTGACCGGTTTTAGCTTCAGAAATAGCCTCATCGCCCTTATCGGTTTCGCTGTTTATATTTTGTTTAAATTTATTCCAATTATAATCGCGGATAATTTTTAAGATTGCATCTCTATTACTAGAACGCTTGTCAATATATTTACCAACAATGACATCAATAGACATTTTGGCTTCAAGATCTTTAATAATCTTTTTAGCTGGTAATTTAGCTTCATCTACATATTCAATACCTTCTTTCATATCGATAAGACTTGCACCTAAATCGCCAATAGCAAAGGTAATTTTACCGTCCTTTTTTCTACGTAAGAAAGATTTAACACCACCAGATTTTGCTTGAAGAGTAATTTTTTCTTGTTCGGAAGGCTTACCTTTTAAAACGGTTGTTTTTGATAAAACTTTATATTCGACAAAATCTCCACCTTTAGATAACGTTGAATCAAATTTAATTTTTACATTATCATTTTTCTTTAACTTATCGAAAATAGCAGAATGTTTGTCGGTCATTTCAGTTAATCCTTTAATTTGTGTAATTTCTGTGGTAGCTTCTGCCATTGCAGGCTTTTCAATCATATACATTTGTACAGATTCCGTTGGAACAATTCCACCACTTTTCCATACTTTTGGGGCAATAAGAACTCGCGGTCCTCTTAATTCTTTTACAATATAATCCATTTTAGCTTCGGCTGGTCCGTCAGCGTATTTCTTTTTTAAACGAACAGTATCACCTTTTTTAATTTCGGTTTTTGCTTCATAAGCTGGGCCACGCTTTGGTGATCCTGGATTTGGCTGTTTTAAATTTTTACGAAGTGCTGCAAGATCATTTTTAAGCTTGCTTATCTTAAAAGATTTCATAACATTTGAATTGCCAGATTTTGTTATAGCATTTTTTGTTAATTGCATAGACTCTTCGGTATTTTCTTTACGTGACATAGATTTATCCATTTTATCGGCCGCGGAATTGAATAGTTTAGTATAAGTTTTTTCATTTTCGGCGGCCGAAGGCATTGCCATCATAACATCATCATTAACAAGATCCCAATTAATTGAACCATCTTTATTATAATTAGCCTTATCTTTTAAAGACTTTTTTATGTGTTTTTCAATATTAGATTTATTAAGAGAAGCCTCTTGCAAATTACGATTTTCCATTGTAACCTCTACCGATTGATTTACGGAATTGTTTAACACCAACTCTATCAGACATGTCTTGGCCCTTTTCACGCTTACGAATAGTTTCTTTTTCTTTTGAAATTTCAGGATTGCCGCGAAGAAGTTTAGCTGTTGCAGTATTACGAGCCTTATCACTTTTCATTTTAGCTTTTTTTCTATAGCTATCCAATGCGCCTGGACGATCTAGAACTTCATCAATAGTCTCTTCATTCTTGCCTCTTACTTTATCCGCTAAATCTTTATCGGCTTTGCCCCATGTGCCCGGAGATTTTGTAGTAAACGAATTAACCCTAGCAAATCCCCATTGTTCAGGAGTGGTTCCAGGTCTATGACCGGTTTTCCAAGCCGCTACACCGCGGTTATATACACTACGTAAAACACTTAATGGCATTCCAGATTTTTCCGCTTTATTTTTAAGTGCTTTAGTATTTTCATTAAATTGTTTAAAAGTTTTCATGGCTTTGTCGATCTATTTGTTGAACGTGTTTGTAAAGTTCGCGCGCGATCTCGCATTGCATCAAATTTGATTTTATCTGCTCTTTTTTCTCTATTAATTCTATCATTTACTTTATCAATATAATCAATTTCTTCGTCGGTATCGCCAAACATTTGTGCAAATCGTTTAGTGTGCTTACTTGGCTTAGTTTTTGCAGTGGCATCGCCTGGTGCTTTTTTATAAGCATCGGGATTATTATCAGCCTTTTTAGCATTCTTTTTAAAATGTTGGTCTCTAGCAATTTTTGTAGACTTGTTCTTTATTCCAGCAAAATACTTTTTAGGCTGCGCTCCATCACGGTCCGCAATATCGGGATCTTGGGTAGTAGTTGTTTTTTCTTCAATTTTTTCAATTCTATCAAGCCATTGTCTAGATTTTCCGGATGAAGTTTCAACAATTACATAATTTGGGCCAAGTGTTGCAATAATACCAACCTCGCTTGTTTCAGTAATAATAATTTCTTCGCCTATAGAATACAAATCACCCTTTACATATTGCTCTCTAATATCAGAAATAGATTCTAATTGAATGTGACGTTTAAATTCGGTTTCTTCTTTTAATCCCATGCCTTTACGCACATCATTAAAAAGTTTTTTTGCATCAGAATTACTCATTGAAGTAGGAAGACCTTCATAAAATTTTGTGAAATTATTCTCTGCGGCAAATTTACGCTGCTTAGTTCCAGACGCACCGTCTGGCCCATCGCTATCAGCATCTCGCATACCGGCCGATATTACCTGAACCCCACCATTAAAATTATAAAATCCGTGAGTAGAATCAACTCCATTATATTTATTTAATCTAATTTTATATTCATCCACTCTATCACTACCAGCTACCATAATAACTTTACGGAAACCCTGATCATAAAGATAAGCTAATGCAAAAAAAGGATTAATAATTTTTTTATTAATTAAAATATTGCGGGCATGTTTTGGAAACATTTTTCGCACATGCTTTACCTTGTCCGCATATTTCAAAGGATTATCTTTTTTATCCTGAGATTGAGATAAAAAGATTTTATACGGCAAACGGCCAGCGGTTTGCGCTAGTTTATTTAATAATTTACCATGACCAACAGTAGGCGGATTTAATCTACCAAAAGTAAAATATACTATTTGGTCTTCTTCAATAATATATTGTTTAAAAGAATTAACCATTTTTAGATTGTGCCTTATGCTGTTTTCTATCTTTTTCAGCTTGACGCATTTTTGGAAGCAATTTTACAGCAATGCGATCTATTCTTGAGCCCATTTTCTCAAGCCGTTTTTCTAATTCCATTTTACGAGCAACTGACATATCACTTTTCGGAATATCTTTTGTAAGTTTTTTAAGAATAATATTACGGGCTGCTTTACGTGCACGTTTTTTTAACACATCTTTATTGGCAGTACGACGTGCGGCGCGGTTGCGCCCCATTTTTAATTTAGCTTTATTACGTTTCATACTACGGCCGCGAGCTAATCGCTGTTGAATATTGAGAGCCTCATCTGGGCCACCACTACCGCCGGTTCTTTTTGTTCTATGTGCTTGATGTTGAACTTCGTCTGGTTCTCCATCACGCATATCTACAACTCTTAGATCTTTAAATCTAATCATTAACTTCTCCCTGGCTTATCCCATCCTTTAATAATATCTGGCGAAAAGTTGTTGTATGAAAATTCTAATCTATCAACAATCTTTACAGCGTCACTACCCAGTCTATCAATTGCTACATAACCTTCTTGACCCGTTGTTTTAAAACCATTTTTAGTTTTTACAAAAGTCTTTACTTTATTTATCCTATCAAGTATATTTATAAGTTTTAATTTCGCTAAGACAATAACTTTCTGCAATTCGAACATAGTTATCAAATTATTTTTATTATTAGCCGAAAAAAATGATAAAATATCATTCAGTTTATCTTGTTTGCGCCCCTTACCTTTTTCAGTTTTAAGCTTATCCATTTCTTTTTGGAATTTTGCTTCAATAAATTTAATAAGTGCCGTTACTCTTTTGGCTGGATCCGGGGGCATTTGGCCTGCCCGTACATAAGAATTTGAATGTTGCTCTATTAATTGTGTTAAATCAGTATTAGCTTCTAAGGTGCGTAAAACGCCCCCCGAAATTTTATTAAATAATTTTCCAGCTTGAGTTAAATAGTCATTTACTATATCGGAATCAGACTTATTCATAGTAAGATTTGTCATATCACGAAGCATAGCATCTTGCGACCAAACATTTTTTGATTTTTTAAGACGAGAAACATTAACACCATATGAAGCTTTCATAGTTTCAAATGTATTACCTTTATATGTAGTATGCCAAACAATACCAATTTTAGATGCTAAAATTTCTTTTGATGATACTGTATTAGCTGGTACAGCATAAACAATAGTATTTGGATGGAAGGTGATATATTTTTCACCAGCAATAGTTTCATTACTAAGATCGCCTGGGCCGTATAAAAAATCGCCCTGAATAACTTCAGTAATTCCCAATTCGGGTAAATATTGTAAGGCTTGCTTAAGCTTTATAGCTAAATCGCCTGAAGTATCTGCATCTACCTCACCTGGAGTTTTATATACTTTTGGATTTTTATTAAAAATACCCTTTTTAGCAACAAAAAATTTGCCATCAGCTGGATCAATGCCAGCAAATACTGCTGGTGCTCCATCCCATTTAACAGATATTTTCCCGTCATGTTCGCCCTTTAACATATTACGCAATTCGCGCAAAGCCATAATAGCTTGACGAGTACCATTAACACCACCATAAATCACCTTATCTTCAAGGTGTGTCATGTGAGTATTTTTGTTTTCAGCAATGAAAGATTTAAAGTTTTCCATATTTTAAATATTATCCGTATTATAATGTATGTTTAATTGTTTATTAGTATAAGATCAAAAGAAGCATTTACTTCTGTTTGTTGAGCAGCAACAGCATCTACACGAATATCACTTTTTTCTGCAAATACTAATGGTATTGGGTATTCAATAAATGTGTTTTGCCCGCCGGCTGCGAAATATGTTCCTTTATTTCGGAAAATTCCGCCATCTTGAAAAGTTCTTTGTCTTAGTGTGTATTTCATAGCCGAATTAGTACTAGCCTTTGATGAACCAAATCTTAATGAAAGCATATAAGCAGTTTTACCAGCGGGTACTGTATAAATAGCCATTAAGGTTTGAGCTTCATTTGCAGTAATCTGCGCGGCGGTTGTGGCTCCAATACTAATAATAACGTTAGCATCATTATTAATATCAACCATATATGCTCTATAAACTCTAAGAAAAGTTTTTACCCCAGTTGAACCAATAGGAATAGTTTCACTTTGATCATTATAATTTTCATCTAATCCTTGAATAAAAACACTCGCACCAGAATTTTGTGTTGAAACAACAGAAATTACAGATGGAACAGTCGGAAATACATAAGTACTGCTTCCAGTATTACCGTCCCAAATACTGCCTGCTGTTATATCGCCCGGAGTAGCACCAAATTTATTAATATGATTATAATTAGCAATTAAACCGGCTGCAAGTGGAATATTACCAACATTTCCATTGCCGTTAAGTATATTACCATTTTTATCAGCCATCATAATCACTTCATGAATATCATTATTTCCAGCATGAAGTGGATTTTGTCTACTAACGCTATACTGTGCCATTTATAATTCCCTCTTTACATTTTTACCCTAGGTTTAATTGTGCCAGAAGTTATTCTTTCTAAGATAATATCTTTCTTTTGAACCAGTTTAATTTCAATAAGGTCCCCAAGAGAAAATCCGGCGCCAGTTTTATTAGCTAAAAAAATAATTTTATGATTTTTAAAATAATTTTTATAACTTAGATCTACAAATTCATCTTCAAGGTCTTTAAGCTGCGCCGGAAATTGTTTTCTTATTATATCAAGTTGTCCGCTATTAACTTCGGATCCACTTCCTAATCCAGCATCTTTTTTTAAATCTTGAATCCCGCGAATAATTTCAGCAATAGAAAATGTTCCCCCAATTTTAAAATTATTAACATATTTACCATTAGCCGAATAATCAACAGCTTTAACTTCAAAGCTTCCTGCTGCATCCACAATATCAACTCCGGCCGAAGAGCCTCCACCCAAATGTCCATTATTCAAAATAAAATATAGCATAACTTCACCGGGTCCTACCCCTTTAATATTATACTTATATAATGCTTCGAAGTTACGGATATCTATATTCCGTGCAGTTTTAATTGCTTTTTTAAGAGCTGACGCAGTAATTCGATCTATATGAACATCATTGCTATTATTAAATTTTGGAAAAAAATGTAAATGAAAAAGATGTTGAATTTCTTTTTTATAAGTCAAAGATTCAAAATCTTTTGCAATTAAATTAAATGAGGTCCGTACCATAGCTCTATTAAGAAACTCGGAATTTAATTGACTAGTATCCATTATTTTTTTCCACTAATAAACTTATTAGTATTATTTATATAAAAAAATATTATAAAGCCCCCAATACTTAATGTGTTGGGGGCTTTTATTTTTAGGTTTTTTCATAAATATAAAGATCAAGTCTTTCTGCAAACTCAAGCGGTATTGAGCAACGCACTCGAGATTTTACAAATCGTACAAGATCAGATTCGCTAATATATGGATGTTTATTTGCATAATAGTCTTTAACTTTTTCATAGCGATTTTTTGTGCGGCCTTGCAATTTTACATAAAAACGCTGTGTAGCACCATGACGAGCTAAATCTTTATTCATAGTAATTACCATGTTACGAATATCTGCAATTCTTTTTGAATCTTCGGCGGTTTTTTCAAAAGTTCCAATATAAGAATCCGAATATCTTTTATTTACTACTTGCATGATTTCATTACTCCGCTTTTAACTGATGGTACAAACATGTCATAGTATTTTAAGTGAAGCTCTTTTGCACATTCTTCACTAATATATTCCCAACGCTCAGTTTCCTGAGTTTGCCAATTCATTATTGCTTCTACATACCACATTGCGCTATCCTTATTTGCTTTCATTTTATACCTCTTTATAGCATAGTTTAAAACGAATGTAAACCCCCTAAACACAATTAATTAATTAATTTTTAAAAAAACTTATAAAATGCGTTATTTTAGTGGCATTTATTGAAATACACCCAATATTCTTAGTTTAACATTCTGAATATGGGTGCACTGTTTGCGAGGGTTCTTTTTACATGAACACGAAAAGCCATTATCATGCATAGTAACAATACCTTTGGCATATTGCCATTTAGTACCGACCATCCAATGATTTACAGTATTAATTGAACCTGTTGAAAAAATTGTCATTCTTATGCTACACCACTTACTACATCTACTGCATATTGAACTTCTTGTTGAAATTCAGTTTCGGTAGCTTCAGAAAAATCAAAACCGGAATACTCCATTTCATCTTGAATGAGCCGCGCAAAAGCTTGATTACAATCAAGGATAGACATGATTTGTTTTGTATAATAATTCATAATGATTCTTCCCTTTGCTTCATTTCATTGTATATACATTTATAACATAAAAGAAAGAAAATGTACACACTTTTTTTACTTTTTTATCTTCGTTTGAAACTATTTTATACATACGCCCGAGCTAGTATCTCCAATCTCCCCGCACGGCCTTATTGACATTGCCGCTCTGGTTCGATCGAAACTAACATCCCTTTCGAGATAGTGCTTTTAGCTGATCAACGCCTCTACACAGACGTATGTATGAAATAGTTTTCCTTGTCTTAGACTCTTTGCTGATTATATAGTGGTCTTAACTTAGTCCCTTACCAGGATTTTACGGGTTCTGCTCCATGGGCATACCTACCTTTACGGTTCTTCGCTCGTACTATATAATCAGAAAAGAGTCCTTTGTTTTAGTTTCCTTATGCGAAGTGGTTATCAACAAGCACACTAATGCAATCATTCAGATACTCAGTATCATAGAAGACTCCAAGTGGAATAAAGATATCAGACTCAACAAAGTTCCAATTGATACCGCCACCTTCGTGGATATTTTCTGGATTAACCACCGCAGCATTGAAAGCTTCGATAATGTCATTCTTAATCATTGCGCCATAAGTAGTAAGCATAGTGTTTCCCCTTTTGATATATTAGTTATATCATATTAAGATCTGATTGTAAACCCCTAAAATGCATTTTTTTTATTTTTTTATACCAAACCAAATTGGCTAAAAAGTACTACCATTGCAATAACACCAACGAGGGCCCAGGCAAGAATAGTAAGTTCCCCTTCTGGAGATTTAGGAGTCTCAACAAACATACTACTAACTCCACTGAAAAGTACAGCGCCAATTATACTAGCAACTAATGTCATATTAAGCTCCATCATCCATTTCTAATTCATATTCAATAAACTCTGCTTCTACCTTGCAGTCAGGATATTCCCGGTCAAGATACCGAAGCTCTTCAGAAGTTGCATAACCAGAGTATTCTTCTCCTGTATGAACAATTTCCCCAGCTTTGTTAGTAACTGTGAGTTTATAAAATCTTTTCCACATTGTGTATCTCCTTTTGATATATTAGTTATACCATGTAGAGATCTGATTGTAAACCCCTAAAGTGCATTTTTTTATTTAATGTGATATATTTGTTATGCCACCTCATAGCCTATTACAGTTTCTACATATCCATTACCATACTCTTCAGCAATCGCCAATAGGATCTGCTCACGTGGTTCTGTATCCATATTACCGATTTTTGCTAAAGCGCCGTCAATGTCATTCGAATTCATCAGCCACTGCACCTGCTTAAAATCAGCCGTATCGGCCAGATATAGATCAGCAAGGCCTGCATCTTGTGCTTCTAAGCTATAGCTGAATGTTTGATCGATAAGTTTTTGAATAGTCATGATAGGCTCCTTTGTTTCATTCTATATTAGTTATACCATATAATAAAGAGAATGTAAATAAAAAAGATGCCCCAAAGGACATCTTTTTCTTTAATGTGATATATTTGTTATGCTGCTGTTGCCATTTGAACGGCCAAATTTGCAGCCTTTATTTTGCGCAACCGATTATTACCGAACCATTGATTGTGTAACCGATTTTCAGCTCCTCGTCCTTGAAGATGGTCAGTGACATATGTTACTGAATTAAATGCCTGCCACCATGTTCCAGCACCAAATTCTGCGCCAGGTTGAATTTCAAGCATATCATATGCGGTTTGCGCATTGCGGCTTAAATCTTCTTTTTTTGTCACCGTTGTTTCAATATCTTTGCGCGAAGTAGATGGAAATACTTGGCTATAGTACTGAATAAGTGAATCAGCAGTAAAACGACGGCCGCCTAAAAATTGAGCCATATCTTTATACTGAGTAAATTTTTCAGAAGCAAGCCCCAATGTTGTTTTCACATCATCAGCATTAAACACTGTGCGATGGCCAACTTTAACAGAACGCTCAGCGTGGCTGTTCAAGCTAAATGTAAGAGTATTATTACAAACAACACGAATAGGAGTAAATCGAATATCAATTGATTTACCATATTGATGAGGATTTGAAAACAACAAATATGATTCAACGGTATCTTCTTTACCAAATACATCAAACGACTCTTTAATTTTTGCAAGAGCCCACACTTGTTGACCGCCTTTTAGCGAACCGGCAGTGTGCATTTCCATATCACCGGCCGCAACATATTCAGCAAAGAAATTAAAGGCTTCTTCATTTTGGACTGGATTCCAATTTTCGCCAACATTAGTAAGAACTTTTCCATCAGTTGAGCGAATAAGGGCTTGTTGACCAGTGGCAACATTATCGCCCTTCCAACGGACAAAAGCATCTACCTTTTCAACTTCCCAATCAAGACCAGCTTTTTGCATCATTTGCATAGGTGTAAGATCATTTGATACCGAAACACCTAAACCATGCCATGGCAATTCGCCTGCATAAGCCATCTGTGCTACACCGTTTACAATTTCTACCTCATGTGCCATTTTATTCTCCAATATATCTAATAATACTATAATAGCATATTACAAACAGATTGTAAACAGTTAATTTAAACTATTTGAATAAAAATTTTTATGTGATAATATTATCGTTTACCGCTTCCAAATCGGTTTTTTGGTCTATAAAATGTTTTTTGATTATGAATACGTCCTAATAAATCACGAATTAATGTAATTTCTTTTTGCATCTCTTTCGCATAAATATTTGTAGGATCCATAGTTATACTCATAGATCTTCGATGTATTCGACCATTTAATGCAGATTCGATCATCTCAATATCATCTACAGTTAATTCGAAGGTTTTATTGGGTTTCATTATCGCCTCTATGTTTCAAAATATAACTAAATTTATCCTAAGTTTAACTTTTGCATTTCATTTAATGCATCTTGTCTTATACCACGAAAAATTATCCCGCGGCGGATTTGATTAGTTTTATTTGGCATAATACTATGCAGCACATTACCATAAAAACAACTGAACCCACCCAAAGAAACCGGTGGTTGGACATAATTATTTTCAAAGAAAGCTTTATAAAAAGGTTTTTCTTCATTCCAATTAGTGGTATTGTATATATATCTATGCGTTCCAGGTACATATGCAGTAGCACCGTTTTCTATTGTAAAATCAACTAAAGGAATCATAAAGGTAACACTTAAAGGACCTTTATCTAAATATTTAGACATTTCGCATTCAAGTTTTTGTGGCCACAAATATGGCGCATCTAAGTGGGGCTGAATAGAATAATCATGCTTGTAATTAGACATAATATAACGGTTAGTTAATTGCCAGTCCCAATCTTTATTCCCAAATAAAACATCACAAATACTTTTTAATAACGGAAGCATGGTTGTGTTAATAAATAAATTATTTTTTGGAGTTTGTGCCCAATGATAAGCCCAATCAATATTTTTAATTTTAGCTTCTGATAACACATCTTGATCATTTAACCACCGTCCATTACCATGACCCACAAAAGGCGGGAGTTTACTTGCAACTTTATTAAATGCAATTAAATCTTCGGTATTAAATACATTATCAACAATAGCAATACCATCTTTATCTAAATCTGATAAAAAATTTTCTGTTAACATTTATATTATCGCCTCATTTGAGCCGCATCTTTTGCGGCTTGCATATTATCTTTGCGAATAGGCATAAGATTTGATTTATGAGTTACAACAATACCAGCAATTTCATTACCAGTATATTGAACAGTGTCTTTTTTAAGTCCATTACTACAGATTGTATCTGACGTTTTTATCATAGAAGTGCTTTTATAATCGGGTATTTCATAACGGTGATCTTTAAGACCATCACCCTTTATACCCATCTTTTTTAAAAAAGCTTCATGTTCTAATTGAGCTTTCTGCCAACCAGGCGATTTTTTTTGTTTTCTTTTTTTAAAATTATTACTAGACATTCCGCGAATTAAATGCATACCTGACATAGTATACCTTCCCCTTTAATAAAGATTACTCTATTATTATATCATATTTTGACGGAAAGTAAACAGCTAATTTTAAATTTATGTTATTTTTTTATAGCTGTTTTTTTCTTAAGTGCTTTTCGTTTTGCAAGAGCTTCTTTCATTTCCTCGAGCGGATTTGCTTTTGCTGCTTTAATTGCACTAAATTTGCCTGTTCCGGCTTCTGTGGACTTTGCTTGTTGTTTATTATAAAATCCAGCATTTTTAATTCTTTGACTCATATCACCTTTAGGTTTTGGCATTTATATTCTCCATTTTATTAGCCTATATTTTATATATAAATATTTTTATGAAGCATATATTTTTTATTATAATTTTCTTATTCAGTACAGGCTGTTCCATATTTAATACATTGGGGCAACAGCCAAAACATACTATAAATCTTACTGAAGCGATTTATTATGTTGGTCTTAATGAAAATATAGATCGTGTTCAATTAAAAAGATTTTTAAATGTTGACCCGGTTACAACTGAGTGGTGCGCAGCATTTATCAATGCGGTTTTAGCTAGAAATAATATATCAAACCTACACGATTTTAATTCTAAACGACCATTATTAGCACAAGAATTTTTAAATTACGGAGAAATAATTCTTGAAGAAGAATTGCGGTATGGCGATATTATAATAATAGAGCGCGACGGCGCAAAATGGCAAGGTCATGTTGGATTTTTTATGGGAATTCGGCATTCTCGAGGGCAAAAATATTATTTACTTTTGGGTGGTAATCAAAATAATAAAGTTAGTATTACCCCATATTCATCAAAGAAATTAATTGGAATGCGAAGATATTCTAATTATAAATAAAACTATATAAGCAATTAATGAGAATCTAATGTATACTTTTAAATCATTTATAAGCGAAAGCGCTAAATCAGATAAGTATGAAAATGATATGGCTAAACACATTGCCGATATGGGTTTAGACGCATCTCGTCCAGCCGTTGATCCAACATATTCAGATATTCTTATTAAATATAAAGGCGATCGCATATGGTTAGAAGTTAAAATGAATCACTCTGACCAACTTGGCAATACTCGCGCTAGTTTTGACGGTAAAAAATGGATTGCCGCAATTGATAAAAAAGGCCCTAGTAAGGGTAAATTATCTCCTCTTAAAGCATATATTACTAAAACCTTAAATAACGATAAAGATACTCAAGCATGGTTAAAAGATCTTGAAAAGTTTTCCGGAATAAAGGGTATGAAAGTACCCACATTAATTTCTGGATTGAGTGATCCAAAATCCGTTCCACGTGATGTAATGATTGCATATTTAAAAGGTAAAAAACAATATATTTTAAATAAACCTGAAGTAGATTTGGGCGAGTTAATTACTCAGCATTATCTTAAAGGGAAATCCGAGCCAGCATATTATATGCAAGCCGGCGATGATTTCTATAGAATTGGTTCTGCAAATCCAATGGGCGTTCCTAATGATGTTCCATTACTCTCTGGCACTGGCCCATTCAAAATGCGCATTGGTATGCGGTCAAAGTATTATGAGGTGCAGCCCGAGGTTAAAATTACTAAAATGCCGAGCAGTAAGTATTCCTTAAAGCCCGGCACTAGTAAATTAAACCCATTTGAAAATATCAAATAATTTTATTTCTTTTTCAAAGCATCAGCACCAAAAAATGCTGAAACCAATGCTGCAATAGCAACAAAATATGTTGGTGCAATATCGCCAACAATTTTAGCAGCAGTGTCTAGTCCTAATAATGAAGTCAATACAATTGCAAATGGATATAATAGCATACCCATTAAAGCAAACCATGTCATTTTCCGCATAGCATCTCTTTGTGCGTCTTGATCTTCTAACGCTTTACGCTTGAATTCAAGGTGCATTTCCATTTCATCAGCAGAAATGTGCCCATCGCCATTTATATCAACACCTGCTACTGCAGATGCATCAATTGTTTTTGTATTAGCCGTTGTATCAGCTATTGTATCAGCCATATTTTTCTCCTATGATTTTAGTCTGAAAGTGGATTATCAAAAGCCTCTTGAATCCGCTGTCTAATATCATCATCTAATTTATTCATTTTGGCTTCTATTTCAGCAACAATAGTTTTCATAAAATCACGAGTATCTTTTTCTGATGCTCTTGTTGTACCTTCAACTTCACGGATACTAGCTGTAGTATCTTTTTGTAGTTGGTTCATTTCATTCCGAATTCCTTCAAGCGTGTCGCCAATACTATTTTGTGTTGCCTTAATTCTTGCTTCGCTAATCTCGAGATTTGTACTAATTTTATCCCGCACATTAGCTATCGTATTTTGATTATCTTTTAATGTTATTCGTAAACGTTCTTCAAATGTATCTAATTTTGCAAGAACATCGCTGCGAACTTCCCTTACAGCATTTTCTGCAGTAATAACATTATCTTCAAGTGTATCGATTAAATTCTCAAGCCTAGTAATATCTGCTTTTAAATCGTCTTTAATAACAGTAGTGTAGCCAATAGCATCTTCTAGTTTTTGGAGTTGTAGTTCATTAGCAGAGCTAATTGCATCAATATCAATATTCTGAACAATTTCTTTCATATCCATATAATCGGAATAAAATTCAAATCCCGCCCACGCTGCGCCGCCAAGCGTTGATAACGCGGTAAGAATAGCAAACATTTTGCCACCTTTAAATGTCATTCCTGCAAATTCAACTTCTGCCATGTTATTCCCCTAAAAAATATTCTATTCCGAGCGTAAGTGCAATATCGTTATCTTCATTCAGAGTCGGAGTCACAAAATAATATCCATAATTGAATTTTAAAAAAGGAATTATACCCCTTTCTGTTAATCCATAATATCCGTTTACAATACCATATTCTATATTTAAATCTTTATATAATGCATGTTCAAATCCTGCATATATGCTGGGAATTTCAAAGCTATTTAAATATACCCCAGATATATAATTTCCACATTCTAATCTTCCATGCGGGTGTATTTCATTAAATTCTATGCTTGTATTTAAATGAGCAGATACAGCCAATCCTATTAAATAATTACAAATCAAATTATAATTTTCCTATTTACTTGCACCCACATAACCAGCCACAAGTCCAATTATGCCAGTAATGCTCATTTGCAATAACTCAACAATATTTTGATCAAGTTCTGCATTATGTTCAGCAGCAACCATAAACTCATCAACAACAATAAGACCTAAAAGACCCATTAAACCTACTGCCATAACTAATACTATTACATCTTTTATATACATCATTTTTTAAATCCCTTTAATTTTGCCTTCATATCACTCAACTCTTTAAGTTTGGCATTTTTATCTGTTTTTTCTATTTCAACAGAAGATTTTTCTTGCCCAATTTTAATTCTTGGTATTGTATTAATATCTAATGCTTTACGTGCCTCAGCAATACGTAATCGTAAACTTGTTACTTCGGCCCGCATTTGTTTATAATCCAATAGAATTATTCCTCAAATTGTAATTCTCGCAATTGCCTTACTTCTTGTTCTAATTTCATTATTTCTAACCGCTTACGCTTTAATTCTAATTCGAATAATTGATTACAATCAATCCGAGATTTAGTAGTTTTGCCAAGTGGTATTGTTATTCTTGCATATACACCAATATCAGTATTATCAGAATTATAATAATCCCTATCAGATAGATTATCGGGTTCAGTAATAAATCCAGTAACACCAAATTCTAAATTAGTAGCAGAACCAATTGCGTTTGAACAATCTAATTCACCAGCTTTAAATTTATCAGATTGATAACTAGCAGGACCATTTGGTATTTGTAAATTTAAAGAGCTCGATTCAGCAATTGCTTTTTGTCCCAATAAAAATATTAATAATATACATAATATAACTTTTTTCATATTTCATCTCACTTTATTTTCGAACATATTCGCGATGAGACACCGGTTGTTATAACATCTTTTTTTAGTAATTTCGATGTTGAACAAATATATGTTATTCGTGGTTTATCTATTTCTCGTATATAAATTTCAATTTCTTTATAAGCAAGATAATTTATACTTATAATTTTATTAGAAGCTGCAAATGGAATAGTATTCCATTCTTCATCATGTACAGAGATAGTATAATATTGTATTTCTTTTCTTTTATTAAATAGTTGCATTTTAGTATAAAGAAGGCCATCCATATATGACCGCTTTAATGTTGGATAGGTTGGTGTCCATTCATGGGCCGTAGCTGAAGTAGACACCAACACTAAAAATAATATTATTTTGCTATACATTCTGCGTTAACTAAAGCCTTATATTCGCCACCCGGAAATGATTTATCAAATCCATATGTTACAGTTGATGATACATTAAACCATGTTGAGCCAGCTATAGTAAGATCATATTCGGTTGTATTATCATAGATAACTTTTGCTGTTTCATAACCGGACATAGTAGTTTCTGACATAGTGCCAACTGTTACTTCGCCCGTCCAGTTTACAGCATCTGTTAAAGTAGGGCTGGTTGAAAAAGTATTTGGTGTAGAAATTTTTGCAAGATATGAATCAGCAATCGCTACGTCAAACCGAATAACTGGTAAAACCCCACCGTCTGCCGGAGCAGTGCTTAGTTTATTTGGGGTAGGGTTACCATATACACCCGGAGTATCTGAATATATTGTGCATTTTGATGTGACATTTCCTGTAATGGGAAAGTCCTCAGCAATTGCTGTTGAAGCAAAAGCAATGGTGAATAATATAGAAATAGATCTAAACATTTATTTCTCCTATGTTATCTATTGTATTGCGAGCGTACCATTGTATTATGTTGTGTGTCTGTAGATAGTGATCGCAGTGCTCTATTATTATCAGGTAATACTGAATCTTTAATTTGTAAGTTTTCTTTGTATTCGCCGCCTGGGATGAGTACAGTATAATATGATTCAAGTATCGGAAGATTTGCTAATGCTTCAAAAGCAGCATTTTGTTGAGTTTTGTCAATAAGGCTATTGCTAGCTCCTTCGACCCTCATTCGACTTTGCATTTCTTCATTTTCCATTTCTTCCAGATCTTCTTCTGGATCTTCTTCTTCTTCTTTTATTTCAGCTTCAGTCTGGGATTCTAACCATGTTGTATAATATGGATCGTCTTCTGATAGTTCTGTTAATCCCATATCTTGTAAATATTTATATAATGCATCTAAAAAACCGGGACAAGATGGATCATTTAATGGACTTATACAGCTAATAGCATTTTCACCAATATCCATTTTATATGAATAAATTAATGTTGAATTGCTAATAGATCCATCACCTTCTATTTCCATAGACCCATCACCCCATAATTCTGCATTTGAGCCAGGAAAGGTATATAACTTTCGAATATTTCCGCCATTTCCACCAGACCAATCATCTGTTTTTTCAAAAATATATCCATCGCCAGTAGAATTTTCATTTCGAATATGTACTTTGGCGTCAGCGTCCGGATCTTTGTTCATTGTATATTGATATATCACTCCATTAATTTGAAGAGAAATATTTGGAGCAGAATGATCTGGTAAAATACCAGTCATATTCCAAGATAATCCATTGGACGTTACATTATTGGTAGTTCCGTATATTGTTTCAGAGAAGGAGTAAGAGGAGCAAACCGCCCACCACACCAACGCCACCAAGAGTGCTCTTAGTGTCATCAGACATCACCTTTCTTTTTTTATCAGAATCTGGTCGTAAATGCTTATTATCAGGCGAATTCCACGCGTCTTTTGCTTCTGAACCAATCAAACCGTCAAATGGACATGGTGTACCAGCATTCATCATTGCAGTAAACACACGATTATCTTCACACATAACTGATACTGCTGCAACTTTCATACCCATATCATACAAAGTTTTAGCATTTTTTAATTTCTCACAATTCATATCACGGACTGTTTTACCGGCCGAAATACCTAATATCTGAGTTTGTACAGCACCAGCTACACCTATTGTGCATAAATCAGAATTACTCCCATTAATAGAGGGAGAAATTGCGGAAGGTGGCGGAGATTTAATTGTAGCATTAGAATTGCTATCAGATTTTACTGTGCTATTATTAGTATTATCTGTATATATTGTATCATCTGTAACAGTATCTGTGGTGTCTTGTGCAAATACCGCAGTCGATAAACTCAATACTACTAATGTAAAAAACATTTTTTTAATCATACGAAATAATCCTCTAATAATTATATGCATTCGATTTTTAATTTTCATTCATATTGTTATTTATACATATAAAAAATTATACAAAAAAAAGAGGAGCCAAAGCTCCTCTTAATTTCCAATTAATTGGTTAGTTTAGAATGCAAAGCTTAATTCAATTGAAGGAGAAAAATCTTCACTATTTAAATTATAATTTGCGCCTGTGGTAAGCTCAGCGCCCGCAATACCATATACAAATTCGCCACCAATATTTTGTAGCATATCAGTGTCGTCACCATTAATATATGTTGTAATTACAGATTGCTTTGCTACAAGCTCATAACCTATTGCTGTAGTGTCTACATCATAAGATACTGCACCGCCAACTGCGGCAACACCAAGATCAACACCAGTAACGCCGGCGCCAAATACAGTATTTTCAGTATTTAAGTTATAATCAGCAGCGGCAGTAATTTCAATTCCAGCTACGGATGGGAGTACAATTGCGCCCTGTACATTGCTAATATCTGTAATATCGGCAGCAATATCAGTAAATCCGATAGCCGCAGAAATTGCACCCATATTTACTTGTACAGATTCAGCCATTGCTGGAGCAGTAAGTGTTTGCTCGCCTTCGGCACCTGGCATTACACCATTGTCATCGCCAATTGCAATATCGATACCGGCTACTTGTGTGCCAATTGTCCAATTATCAAGAGTAACACCATTTCCGTCTGTTGCAGAAAAGTCAAGGTTTACAGTTGAAATACCAGCAACATCAATACCAAGATCGAATGTTGGAGTTGCGGCCCATTTATCTGCAGCGGTTTCTGCAAATGTTAAAACAGCTTTACCAGATAATGTTGGGCCATATGGCAGTACTGTAGTTTCAGCATATGCTGCACCAGCAAATCCTGTTACAAGTGCAGATGTGATAAGTAAATTACGCATTTCGTATATTCTTTCTGATTTTATAAAAATTTTAAATATTAAATATGCCACTTTTCTGTTGCTAAGCAAGTGGCCAGCTCCCTGTGTTTATGCAGCTAGTGCATAACCAGATGGTGCAAAGTTATTATTTGCAGTTATAGTGTTTGATCTATACGCGATCATCCGGTTAACTCCACTTCCACTTTCACACCTGTCGATCCTAAATGTCAGCCCCATCAAAAACACTTGAAACTTCTCCATAGCATCAGGTAGCTAAATCCTTATCTACTTCATCGAATATAGGTCGTCACCTATCAAGTGCTTATGGTGGAGCTGTCGGGATTCGCACCCGAGTCCAGTATGTGTCCACGTCGCTTCAACGTTAACAAAGATACTTATAAAAATTTAATGCAAGTTGTAACTTATAATTTTATAATAATCAATTATGTGTTAATTATGTGACAATATAATGTATAAAGGGGGATTATCTCCCCCCTTATGTTTTCAAGCTATTTTAATAGTAAGTATCGAATTACTTAAACATGTATTTAGCTGTTGATGTAGATGCTTTATACATTTTACCATCTGCACCACATTGATAAACATATGGGTATTTTGGCGAACGAGGTTTAAATGCAAGTAGCTTATCGCCATTAGAATTTACAAATTTAGTGATACCATCAAGACGCGCAAACATTTCGAGGTTTTTTTGATCGTGTGATTTAGCCCCTTTAATTTTTGCATTAACTTTGATTTTAACATCATCTACATCAAAAGACATATGTCCTACTTCAATATCAAGATTTGCTTTTGATGCATACTTATTCATTACTTCTTGCAGTTCAGCACGAAGAGCCCGACAAGTTGCACGATCAAATTTTGTGAATTTTGTTTTAGTCATAGTAGTCATGATATATTCCTCTTTGTTTTCATCTTATACACCTTTATAGCATATAAGAAAAGGAATGTAAACAGTTAATTTGCAATTTTATAATTTTTTTTAAAAATTCACGATAATGTGTTATTTTAGTTACAACTCATTATCGTGAATATAAAGTTGAATAAGAGCATAGTGCAATACTTTCATTAGATCCTTACGAGCATCATCTCGTGATCCTTTTTTGCCATATCTATTAGAATACTTATCTACATTGCCCATGCAAAAACCGGTTCCATGCCCACGTTCAATAATAACTTCGGTTGATTGAAATTTGCTTTGTGAATAATGTCCGGAATATGTTTTATCAATATACTCTCGGAACTCATTAATAAGTTCACCTTCTTTAAATTTATAATCAATTTTTTCCTGGATCTTATTCATCAAAACACCTTTACGTTTTCTATTCTATATTATACCATATTCTGACGCGCGCGTAAATCAAAATAATACGGATTAAGATTTAATGCTTTGGACTGTTCTTTTGCTTTTTCTTCGGATCTGCATGTTGTAATACAATAACCCGTTGAGCCACCAAGTTTAATTTCCCATCGAGATTCCCCATTAGGAGTTAATGTTTTAAAGACACGAAAATCGTTTCGTAGAGATGCTTTCATAATATATTCTTTCTATAAGATTTCCATGCCAGTAAAATATTCTTGCTTCCACCCGCAAGCTTTAGCATAAGCTTCAACAATTTCACTATATTCTGCGGTTGCCCACATGCCAGCTTTAAGAGCCCATTGTTTCATATCCATTTGAATTGCACTTGATTGTTCCCCTTGAACCGGTTGTGCTTGATGAATACGAATCAATTCATCAGTGATCGCCGCGGCATAAAGGTTATGATAGATTGGTTGTTTCATTATTATACTCCCAAATAATCGGTTTTTAGAATTTCGAGTTGCCCAATAGCGTTTGGATAACGAGTGAGTAAATTTTCAGTATTGTCTAGCAAGTCGTCACGTAAAACATCTAAGCAGTCTATGATATATGATCGGGTATATACAAAACATTCATTGTACATATCAGCTTCAACAAAAGCCCAATTGATTTTGTTATTATAATCAAAATTCTCGCGAAGAAAAATCGCGGTATTAAAAGCTTCGACTACATCATTTTTGATGGCCGAACCATTTGCTAGATGATAGATTGTCATACTGATTCCTTTATTTAGTATATAATTAATATAACATATATACAAATAAATGTAAACAGCTAAGCGCAATTAAATATTATTTTTTAATCATATCCTAAAACTGCGACATATTTGCGCTCATTATCTAATAATTCATTTTCGCGGATTTTCCAAGCAAGCTCAAATCCAGATTCGTGGATATAATTTTCATTATTTCCCCAAAGTCTTTCGAAATATGAATGATAAAGTTTTTCAACTTCTTGATCTGTCCAAGATGTATCAATAAGTTTGCCTTTAACTAACCAATTAAATCGATTAGCTTCTTTACGTACATATGCTGTACACATTGCAAATCCCCTTATGGTGTATAAAATTATTTATATAGAAGGGGCCCTTATGTTAGCGCTAGCAAATAATGATAACGCTAACATAAAAGATTAGTATAATCCACCCGGAATAAAATAAAAGTCAATTAATATAAGAAATAGTCCAAGCATTACACCTTGCACAAGAGTTTTTATTGTGGTTGTATTCATATTATATTTTCCAATCATTTATAAAATATATGACTATCAATTTGTTTAGTCACTTTGAAAGATGCTGACCAATATGGGTTAACATAATCAGCATGATAAAATAAAGCGCCTGCAGTGGGGTCATTTTTATTAAAAGCATAATCATATAATACTGCATGCGAAACTTGCTTAGCTTTTTCCCAAGCTTGGGAATTTTTTGGGTTGTCAGATTTTCCGTCATGAGTCCAGCTAAACTGTTTATTTTGCCATACAACACCACAGATAGTATTCGGAAACTTTTTAGAATTAACTCTATTTAATGTTACCCAAACTACTGATGCTTGCCCAAGCACACTTTGATTTCTAGCTTCAAAATATACATTTTGCTGCAAACAATGTATTTCTTTATTTGAAAACGACTTAACGAATTCCTTTGCTTCGGCCTGCTGAATTGAAATATATCCGCCAATACACATTGCTGAAGCTAATGCGGTATTAGTAACTCCGGATAAAATGTTAGATATTTTCATTAAACTGCCTCACTTTTTTCATTATATAATTTATAACACATAATAAAACAAATGTAAACCCCTAAAATACATTTAATTAAAAATTAATCATCAGTTTTTCCTACCATGCGATTTTCCATCGAGCTTTTAATATCAAGCACAGTTTCTTGTTCAATTATTTTAATAATAGTATTTGTGACATCAATATCTTTTTGAATGAAAAACATTTTCATTTGTAGTTTTTTTAGTTCTTCTGTATAAAATTCGAGTTCTTTTTCTTTGCGAATTTTTTGCTCAAGAATATCGGTTATTTGAATAAGTTCAACCATTAAATAATTTTATCCCTATTTTAATTTAGTTCACAAAATAAAATGTTTATTACAATATTAACATTAAAAGGGTACCAACAACAACACCCATTACAAAACCAGGTGGAACAAATAATGTAGTTTCTTTTTTAGGCAGTTCAGCTTTAATATGATTAGATGGGCTGGGCGAGCTTAAATAACTTTGATATTGTTTAGGTGTTATTAATTTTACCTTATCAACAGACTTAACATATTGCTGTCTAGATTTGAGCTGTGATAATGTTGATATTGGAGGAGGAGTTACATTTATATGCATTTACCGAGATTTACCCTGCCCTCGATATTTTTTATAACCACGTTTTTTATTTTTATTCATAGATGAGGTCGAAACATTTTTGAGACCCTGTGATGATTTTTTATTGCCAATAGCCATTTTATATTTTCCTTATTTAAATTTTAAAATCTTTGAACCGATCAGCGGTATGTGTCTTATCAAAAGTTGGTGTGTCGTCAGTAAGTGTTTGTTCATTTTCATCAATATCAAATAATTTCATTTTTGATCTATCGACACCAATTACAAATCGTTTTTTATATGATGGATCATTATATCTATTCTTCAATTGTTTAACTGCAATTTGACCCATTGATTCAAGTTCTTCAGTAGAAAGCAAAGCAAACATTAGATCAGCAGTTGCAGGCAAACCAAAAGATTCGGATGTATCAGTTAAATCAATATCACTACTTCCATAACCGCTACGAGTTGTTTGTGTTGCAGAAACAACTGGAAGATTAAATTCCATTGCTAAGCCGCGAAGTTCTTCAGCAATTGATTTAATAAGTGTATATGAATTTATATTACCACCAGCTTTCATTCTAGCAGAAGCACAAATATTGAGATAATCAATATAGATAATATCCGGTATGAAAGACTTTTTAAGTTTCAATTCATTAAGTAGTGCTCTGAAGTGTGAAGCGTTTGCTTGACCTGTCGGATATTCCTTAATAATCAATTTACCATTAGTGCGGCTAGATACTCGATGTACTCTTTCTGCAAACATTGATCTGGTCAGTGTTGGCAATTGATCCATCGGAAGATCTAACAAATTCGCATCAATGCGCTCTGCTACACGCTCTTCTGCCATTTCCATAGTAAGATACAAAACATTTTTTCCGGCAGTAAGGTTTGCGGCGGCGCAGTGGCACATGAAAAGAGATTTGCCCACACCAGTACCGGCCAAAATAATATTAAGAGTTTTATTTGGAAGACCGCCATTTGTAATTGCATTGAAATATGATAAATCGAATGGCAATTTTTCTTCATCCCGATGATAGAATTCATACCGTTCATCAACATTTTCAATATAGTCATGGCCAATATTCGTATCAAATGAAACACCGAGTGCTTTGCTAAGAATATCCGGTAAAGCATTTTTAGTTAGTGTGTCATGTTTACCGTCAATAATACTAATAGATTCCATTACCGCAATAAACAATGCTCTATCTTGGCACCACTTTTCGGTAGTGTCATAAAGCCATTGCCCATCAACAGTTTCTTCACTAAACAATGAAGGCAAAATTTCTACTGCATGGCTATGTTGTTCTGCGTTAAATGAAGTGCTTTGATCAAGTTCAATTTTAAATGATTCGAGTGTTGGCAATTTATTATATTGCCCAACAAATTTACCTACTTCTTTAAATAATTGCTTATAGGTTCCTTCAAAATAATCTGGTTGAATAAATGGAAGAACTTTACGCATAAAGTCTTCATTCACAATAATATTTTTAATAATAAGTTGTTCAATATTAATAGTCATGAATTATTGTAGATTTCCTTCTTCGCGCATTTTAGCGCGGATTTTGGTTGCAGAAATATTATGTATTGCTTCGCCTAAGTCGTGTTCAGTAAAAGTATAACCAACACCTCGACCATAGCTAATGTCTACAATGTTTGGTACTTTCATAATAACATATTCTGTACCCTTTGTAAACCCTGCATTGTGCAATCCATCCTCAATAGCATCACAAACATAATCATAATAAAATGGATTATCATCTTGAGCAGCGGTGCGCCCACCTCCAGCATCCTCACCGATAATGCCTTCAACGTCACGTACCATAATAATAACTTGACCAGTTTCAGCAAATGCTTTCTTAAATAGTGCTGTGTGGCCATCATGCCATGGTTGCCAACGACCAAGCATCTGTGCTGTCGGTTTTTTCCAATCAAACATTTTTTACTTCTCCGGTTAAATTAATATGCCTATGAATAGCATCAACCAATGTTTCGTCTGTATCATCAAACCAAGCCGAAACGTGATAATTTACTTCAGCTGCTTTTGGATTTTGAAATAATTTATTAGTATCACTAAATCGACCTTTAGCAATAGTATCCATCCATACCGTATAATCGGCATTAAATATATCCCGAGTAATTTCCAATGGACATACAAAATCGCAAATAACAATTCGGTCAGTATTAACTTCATAATCAGCAATATTTTTCATTCGATATGCTTGCCGCAAACGAGCAGCTTCACTAAATTCCCAATCATTAGCCATTTTGCGAATTTCATCGGCATTAAACCAGGCACAATTCAATCGCTTCTGCAATCTTTCGGCTAGCCATGTTTTACCAGATCCGGGTAAACCCATAATTAAAATTTTCATTTTTATACCTTTAATTTACATCTTCTATAAGAGCTTCATCATTTATAATTGCCTGCTCAATAACTGAAACTAAGATATCACCCGCAACAATATTAAAATCAGGACCTTCTTTTAATCCATCTATTGGGCTGCTTACAATACTATATTCAAATTGTAATTTGGGATCTTTATCAGGGGTAGTATCATCTATTCGAACTTTACCAAATCGCAAAACAGTTTCAATATAATCCCCCCGTAAAATACGTATCAACCAATGTTTATCACTAGTGTCTGGAATTAGTTCATAATCAATTTTTTCTTCGTATTTCATTATTCACCTACAATTTCATCCATAGAAACTACATCTTTATGGCCGATAGTAAATTGCTTTTTAATAAACTCTTTAAAGTCTGTTTCTGCCATAATACGTGTCCAGAAAGGCTCTTGTAATGTATCAGCAGCACGGGCTTTATTAGTAAGAACTTCTCCATCAGCTGGATTAACCCCTTCGTACCAGCCATTAGATGGCTTACGTGCATATCCGCCAGCAATAGCAACTTCTAACAATCCAGAATAAGGTTCAACGCCACCCTCCCATGATACCGAGATAGGAATTTTGGATTTTTCTTTGACGGAACGAGACTTTTCAATATTAATAACAAAATCATATCCAGTAACTTCTGTACCAGTTTTATTCTGCCGGCGCCCAAGGATCCAAATATCATTTGCTGAATAGTAAATTCCCGTACCACCCGAAACAATAGCCTTTGGAAATAATCCAATCTCTTGATATGTGTGATTAACAGCCAACATTGAAATATCTTTCATAGCTAGATATGGGGTACACATACGAAACAAACTTTTTAGTTGTTTGGCGCGCGACATATCTGCAACAGATTTTTCATTCTGAGTATCTTCTATTTCTTTCTTTGAAGCAAGGTTACCAATTGAATCAATAACAACAATAACATTATCTTTACGATCCATGCCTTCGAGCTGTGAAATAAGATCAAATTTTAGTTCTTCAACATTAGTAATAGGTGTATGCAAAACTCGGCTTGTATCAATATTGAATTGTTCAAAATATGTCTGTGGTGAACCAAACTCTGAATCATAAAACAACATTACTGCATCTTTGTGTTTTTCCATATAAGCGCCGGCCATAAGCAACGCAAAAGATGTTTTAAAATGTTTAGATGGTCCGGCAAGTACAAGAAGCCCCGGGGATAGCCCGCCATCCACAGAACCAGATAATGCAACATTTACCATTGGTACTGATGTTGATACCATCTCTTTATTATTAAAAAAACTCGATTCTGACAACACTTCGGTTGCTTTAAGTTTTGAGTTCTTTTTTAGCTTATCCATAATACTCATTTAAATATAGTACTCCTAAAAATATTTGATTACGTTTATTATATCATGTGAGAGGTACAATGTAAACTAATTATAATTTACATTTTGTTCTAATTCGCGATCATTTTTTAAATAATTTCGTCTATAATTATTATTGGCTTCAATAATATTTTCAAGTATTGGAAATTCACTTGTTTGCGATGCAAATGCTGCAAATGCTGCTGTATCTTTTGGAAAACATGCACCACCAAATCCACGCTTATTATCAAATCCCGGAACTAATGTATGTGAGCTATTAATACGCATATCACTTCCAATAGCAGAAATAATAGTTGAAAAATCGGCGTTAGAGCCATTTACAACATCATAGAATTGATTAAACCATAATACCTTAGATGCTAAAAAACAATTTATCCCATATTTCACAAAGCTAGCTTCTACTCCAGTCATATGAAAACTTGGGCAAGGTTTGCAATTACTTAGTTTATTATATAGCTCTTCGAGTTGCAAAGTTTGTTCTTTATTGCCCCCAAAAATATGCATTGGAGGATTAACAAAATCTTCATTAGCATTTTTCTCTGTGAGGAATTCTGGATTATAAATTACATTAATTGAATCTTTTTGAAGTTTTTCAATAATATCTGGTGTAACTGTTGACTTAATCACAATAAGGCCTGTAGCGTTATCTTTTAGCCAATTGACTGTTTCTTCAACAATACTTCCATCAATTGCTCCATCTTTTCCCATTGGAGTTGGAACAGCAACAAATATTAGATCAAAGTCACCCTCTCGAAGATCCTCAATAGTATTGCCATGAATAGGATCAACAATAAATTTCGGAGTATTAACAAACCCATATTCAATAGCTTTACCAACAAACCCATGCCCTACGATAGCAATCTTATTCATAATGCATTCTCCTTTAATTAGTATTATTATATACTATTTTTTAAACATTGTAAATAGATTTATAATGCTTTCTTGCTTTAATTAAATCTTTTAAATAATCATGCGGTTTGGTTATAAAAGTTTGAGGGGCATCGCCATCTACCGTAATAAGAACAACGCTTTGTTTAATCGGAATTCCAGTTCTTTCGAAAAATGCCGCGGCATAAAATGCACATTGCATAAAATAGTTTTGAATCCATTCTTCTTTTTTGGGTTTTCTTGATGTTTTAAAATCAATAATAGAAAGTTCTCCGGCCCATTCGCCAATACAATCAACTTGACCCGCGCATTTAAAATGATCAGAATATAGAAATTCTTCTTGAAACCAAACATTATTAATATTTGCATCAATGATAGGTTTAATGTCATTAAAAGACGCTACATTATTCGGCAAGACACCCTTTAAATAATCTTCATTATTATTCAAATAATCTTCACATATTTGATGAACTTTTGTGCCCCGCTTTGATGCTCGGGCAGAAATTTTATTAGCTTCTTCTTCGCCAACTCTTTTGCGCCATGCTTTAATACTATCTTTGCTAAGTTCACTTAATACAGTAGTAATTGAAGGATAAGTATTACCTTCTGGAGTAAAATACCGCCGCCCCTTTTCAGTTGTTTTGCGAGTAAGCTTTGGTAAAATTATTCCATGATCATAATGTGTAATAGGCATTAGTTAACACCATAAAATTCTTTGTACCATGTAATAAAGTTTGCAACGCCAACACTCATCGGTGTAGTTGGTTTATAGCCTAGTTTTTGAAGTTTAGTGGTATCACTCCAGGTTGCTTGGCTATCCGCAGGATGCATTGGCACTAATTCTTTAATAGCAGTGCGATCAAGATTGTATTCAATAGCTTCTACAAAATCCGCAAGCTTAACCTGATCACCATATCCAATATTATATATCTCTCTAATATCAGTCTTAGTTAATGTTTCATTAATAACAATTTCAATACCCTGAACAATATCATCTACATAAGTAAAATCACGAATCATATCACCATAATTAAATAATTCGATTGGTTTTTCATCGATAATATTTTTTGTAAAATCAAATAGCGCCATGTCAGGACGCCCCCATGGACCATACACAGTAAAGAAACGCAAACCAATAGTATTGGTAATAGCACTTGCCATAAACTGGGATTCATTTGTAGATTTACTAAACCCATATGGATTTAGCTGATAGCCAGTTTTTTCGTCTTCTTTCCATGGTAATGGGTTTCCAACCATAGTGCATGATGTTGATGCGTATACAACATTCTCAATGCCGTTATCTTCACATACACTAATAAGATTTTGAGTACCAGTAATATTATTATCAATATACAATTGAGGATCTGTCATTGAATGACGCACACCAGCATAACCCCCAAGGTGAACCACCACATCTGGTTTATGTTCCTTCATAAAATCTTCTAGGTCGGGTTTCCATGTTAAATCAGCTACATCAATTTTAATACCAAAATCTTTGTATAGCTTCACAGTTCGGGC